>ENA-UOJA01000908-UOJA01000908.1-human-gut-metagenome-genome-assembly--contig:-C19-NODE-908-length-26633-cov-15.423245_pt1 | contig 26633 bp, 23 predicted proteins | sample MGYA00242337_ERZ723884 | MGnify/ENA metagenome assembly ERZ723884
AAAATCGTCAAAGCCAGTAAAATCAATAGATTTAGGCTTGACAGAATAGGAAGGTATGATAGGTTTTATGGGATGAGATAATGTTACAGAATAGGTGCGGTTAATAGTGAAATTCACAGAATATTCATTTGATTTACTGTATATATATGTTATAATTAGTTATACTGTAGATTAGGATAATTGTATGAAGAGAGGAATATTAAAAATGGATAAAATTCTCAACTTTCAAGTGAGTTTATTTGGTAGATTTATTGATATAAAGCCGAAAACAGATATTATTTTGAAATTACTTACAAATCTCCAGGAGGAAGCATTTATACCCGGAACAGTAGATTTGGCAGTTCTTGATCCTATGACAAAGAAAATTACTACGGATTCTAGAATTCAGATGATATCTCAAAATAAGGCTTGGAGTATCGTCTTTTTGGAAGAAAGAATTGATTTTAATTATAATTTTCAACCTGATACAATGAGTATTAAAAAAATTGTGGATGCATATGAGTATATAAAAAAGTTGATTGAAAAAGTATTTAGTGTATTTCCGGATACTACAGGAAATAGAATTGCATTTAATGGTAAGATTCTGTTAAATGAAATGACAGATGAAGAAGTTGATAGGTTTATGAATAAATTTTCATCTCCGCTATCAATATACAATGATAAAAAACTTACAGAATGGGCTGTTAGATTTAATTCTAGAGAACAAATTTCATGGGATAATCATTGTGAGGAATGTAATTGTATTACAGAAATTTCAAAGATTGTTAATATGGAAAATGCTGATGAAAATAGAATATTGATTACTGTGGATTTAAATACAATACAAGAAAATATGGACTTGCGATTTAAATATGGAGATATGTTGCAGTTTTCAGAAAAGGCTAAGGAAATTTCTGAGAACATTGTAGATGAGATAGAAGGTAATTAGTTTATGAAAGAAATAGCATTAGAGCAAAAAAGGATTAGGGCTTTAAATGGATTTATTTTAAAAAATTCGTTGCAAATTTTTATGCCATATTATAATAAAACAGAAGATGAAATGGTAATTTCTCAAGATATTAGTATCAATAGAGATGAAATTGTTAACATATATATTAATGCTATTTTGTCAGTAATTGCATCTGATGAATTTGAGGATGGTGAGATATCAAATTCTGAAAGGTATATGAAAAATAATATGACATTAGAAACAAAAGATTATATTCTTGATGCATTAATGAAAATATATATGAATAAATATAATGATGAACATGTCCTATTAGGCGTAATGGAAATGATTTCATGTATGAAGTATGAAGATGTTGATCCGAAGGGGCAGATTATGGCATTGGGACTTCTACAACATGAAAATATTTATTTGCGCGATCGGGCAATTCAGGTGTATGAGCAATGGAATTCAAAGAAAGGTATTAATGTTTTAAAAACATTAAAATGTGATCAAAAGTGGTTACAGGATTATGTTGATAAAGTGATTGAATACTTAGAGAGAGATGGAGAATAATATGGCATATTTGGTGCGGAAGATAAATAAGAAGAAAAATATTGATGCACTGCGAGGCAATTTAAATGTTGATGAATTGACGGCCGATATGCCAACGGGAGAGTTAAGAACTACAAATGGAACATTATCGACATGGATAGTTGAATCGCTGGGTGAATTGAATGAAGCGATTTTGGCAATTGCAGTAACATCTTCTAAAGTAAGCAAAATGGATTTTTTAATTATAGATACAGAAATACTTAATAATCATAATTTGGAATTTAAACAAACTTATGCGGGAAGAGATATTCCAATACCAGATTTGCAGGATACACACTATGACATAGTTAATTTGTCAATGGGGAAATTAGTAAATTGTGTTCTTGCATATAAGGATGTAGTAGATAAGGATGTAGATGGAAAACTAGTTGTACGATATTCAGAAGGACAAATAAAAGATATATTAAAAAAGGCTTTTGATGATGATAGAGTTGATATAAGTAAGGCGGAAGGTGGAATAAAGGATATGTTTATACAATTTGCAGGTGTTGCTTCGTAGAAATAGTATTATATAGTATGAGAGAGTTTTGGCTCTAAAAATTTTATATGAGGTACACAAAAATGCAAAATAAGATAAATATGAAGAATAAAACACACAAATGTGTACCAAGAAACAGCCAGATAAATCTCTCAGCCCAAGAGTTTGAGTGGTAAACAGAGCTTCATAAATGGCGTAAACAAGCCATTTATGGGGCTTTTTCTTTTGGCATGATACCTATATGATACCTGTTTTGATAGTACCACAGATATTAAGGAGTACGAAACAGAAGTGTCCAGAGATATAATTATGCATTATTAAGCTGAAATATGTGTAGATATGTCAATAGTTGGAGCATTTATTTAAAGAATATGTTATGATAATAATATAATGTTTGGTTTTACGCATAATATCATTAAAATGAGTATACTAAGATTTTTAATATCACAGATGATGCACAAAGTTGATTTAATAAATCTGATATAGTTATTATGGCATAAAATTATACTGTTCGAAGGAGTATGAACAGCTGATATGGCAAAAGAACTGGGAATCGGCATTGCAACAGTAAACGTAAAATTAAAAAAATGGCAAATGTATCATATATAGGAAACGGATATAGCGGACATTGAGTGATTAAATAATTTTTGATACAGCAGTATGATTTTGGACTAACAGTCCAATGAAATGATAGCACTCATAAGGTATTATAAAATAAAAAACTAGGAGGATATCTTATGGGAACTAATTTTTATCTTATGAGTAGAAATAAAAAGCTAATAAGGGAGCATTTTGCTGTCGAAACAGAATATGACATAAAGGATATTGAATATGCAATAGTTGATGAACCCTATCTTGGATATGAGATTCATCTGAATAAATTAAGTTGTGGATGGCGTCCGCTATTTCAAAGACATAAGACAATTAAGACATTTAAGGAACTGGAAGAGTTTTGCCTAAAAAATAAAAGCGTTATAAGCATTTATGATGAATATGGAAGAAGATATACATGGAAACAATATTTTGAAAAAGTATATGAGCATAGTCAGCAAAAGAAACAGCCACGTAAATGGATATATGATATCGATTCAGTTTTTCCAAATTGTGGACCACGTTTACAAAATATATCATGTACAGAACAGGAGGCAGAAATATATATTCCATTCTGTCATAGAGAATATAACGAAAAGGAAAAGCTGGCGAAGGAACGCTTTCATGTGAATGAAAGATTATGGTGTAAGGAAAAGTATTGGGAAGATCCGGATTATCCATTTGATTGGACAGAAGGTGAGTTTTGCTAGAAGGAGCATATGCTTATGTATGAGAATATTGATATGGAAAAAACTGGAATATTACTGAAAGAGTTATTTGATAGATATGGTTATACAGTCAAAGATATTCAGAAAATATTGCATTTATCATGCCCACAGCCTATATATCGATGGTTTAAGGGCAGCATTTTACCATCATTAGATCTTTTGTATGTATTGAGTAGGTTGCTTAAGGTTCATATGGAAGATTTGCTTGTGTCTAAATGTGAATATAGTATCGTTACGGAAAAGTATGTAGAAAAGCCATTAGGTGACAAAAGACTATATGAATATTGGAAACGCTTATGCATAAAGAAATGTGCATAGTTTTAAGTGGGTCATGCAATAGAGTTGTTTCCTTTACAAATTATCTGCTGGAGAATGACTTAGTTGACTTGATTTGATTTCACTGATATAATAAGTTTCACTACATGAGTGAAAGTGGTGATATAAGTGAAATTAGATAGAATGGGATTAGAATGTGTTGAGAATAAGTTTTTAAAACTTCCAAATATTCAGAAGTATGAAGTTGTCAGCAGGACAGAAGATGGTTTTATTGCATCTGTGGAAATGGATGATGGGTATGAGTTTCAAATAAATGCGTACTTCTTGGACAGGGTGTTTCCGTCTACAGTTATAAAATTGATTGAAAAGCAGAATAAAAGTCAGGGAGTTAACATTTTGGTTGCTCCATATATTTCAGAAAGAACTGCACAAATATGTGAAGATAATGGAATGGGTTATTTTGACTATGCAGGAAACTGTTGGTTTGTGGGTCATTCTATTTATTTGTCTGAAAAAGGAAATAAGAATCCAAGACCCAAAGAGCAAAGGTCCGTGTCCATATTTGAAAAGACTTCCGTGGTGTCTTCCTGTATTTTGCGCGAGTTGTTTGCGGATGTAACTAAGACATGGAAGCTTAAATATCTATCAGAAAAGGTGAATTGCAGCATTGGACAGGTATCCAAACTGATGAAAGTTCTGATAGAAAACGCATGGGTAGAAAAGTTGCCGGATGGTTATAAGGTTATTGATCCAGAATCGCTCTTGTTGGAATGGAGCAAGGATTATGGTAAAAAAGAAATAACATCCTATGCTTGCTATAGTTTAGATAATATATCTGTTATTGAGGAGCGATTAAAAAAATTAAAGATAGATATGGGGATTGATTCATTTCTTACCGGATTGTCCGGAGGAGTGCGCTATACGCCGGTGGTGCGATACAATAAGGTACATGTTTATATAGCACCGGAGAATATTCAGGAAGCAATTCGATATTTGGATATGAAAGAAGTAAATAGTGGTTCCAATGTGGTTATTTTTCCATTAGAGAATGATTCCTATATCAAAGATTACAGGGTGATTGATGATTCTGCAGTAGTGTCCCCTCTGCAAATATATTTGGATTGTATGCAGATAAAGGGCAGGGGAGAAGAAATGGCGGATGCGGTTTTGAAAAAGGAGATACTTAGATGATAAGAGATGAAGACTTGAAAAGTAGCGTAGACTATTCAGAAGGTCAGAAGCGGGCTGCACATAGAGTTTTGGTAGAGTTGGTTAATATTTTTGAGGAATATGAAGATGAAATCCGTGTGGTAGGAGGTTGGGTTCCAGATTTAATGTTTCCCCAAGAAGGTCATGTGGGAAGTGTGGATGTAGATATTATGATTAATCATCTGACTTTGCAGGATGAAGGTTATCAGAATATGTCGAGAATACTTCAGAAAAATGGATACAAGGAGCATCCGAAAAAATATTTTTCCTTTGTAAAGACAGTGATGGTGGACGGAATATCCTATGATGTGGATGTAGATATTTTAGCTGGAATGTATGGTGGTACACAATCGAAGAGAAGAAGTCAGCATGTGCAGGGGATTAAGGCATTAAAGGCAACCGGTGGTAATTTTGCATTTGAATTTCCGGCACAAAAGATTAGTGTGGAAGCAGAACGACCAGATGGCGCAATAGATGTTGCGAATGTTAGTGTTGTAGCAGTAGTTCCTTATTTGATAATGAAAACAGCAGCTATGGGCAGGGGAAAAGCAAAGGATGCATATGATATTTACTTTATTATCAAACATTATATTGGTGGCGTAAGAGAGTTGGCAAAAGAATTTGAACCTGTAAGGGATAAAAATATTGTAATAGAAGTGAAAGATAAGTTGGCAGGTAAATTTGCTTCTGAAAATCATGCCGGTCCAAAAGATGTGGCGGATTTTATGGATTTAGAGGATGAAGAGAGTATAGAAATGATTAAGAGGGATGCTTACGAACAAGTGCAAGCATTATTGAATTTAATATAGGCATTTAAAAACATCAGAGATGTAATAGTCCCACCAGTCTCAAAATATTTCTTGAGACCGGTGAGACTAACCACAATAGAATGCTTTCTCAACTTGGAAAAATTAATTAAATTCATTCATAGTGTCCACATATTCCTGTAATCCATTGAGCTTACAAGCTAATTCAGCATACAGCAGAGGATTCTCCTGTGCCAGTCGATATAGATACGCAATGTCATCAGGTGTGTTGAGCAAGACAGCTGAATTACATTCCGCACAACTGATAGTAAGAGGTGTGCCGGGATATGTATCATTGATGACATTAACAATAACAGAGTCTGTATTAGGTTCATACATACTAAACAGGTAACAAGAATTATTTTGTTTCATGGTGTTCTCCTTCCCACAGATACTTAGCACCATCAAGCAGATCAATGATGGCTGTAAGCATATTGTTATAGTCGGTTTGCAGTTCCTTGATTTCATCACTTGTGGGAAGATTGTTTAAAGTTTGATGTTCACAGCATTCAGTAAATGCTTTCTGCATTTCAAGTAATTGTAGATATAGTGCATTAACAGTCTGTACAAGAGGATATATGTTTTCTTTCTTGCCGACAACGCAGATGCGGTTATAGATGCAGGAACGGACAAAGTAATCTTTCTTCATCATACCGCTGGCAAGGATACGGGCTTCAATTTGTCTGCGTTCAGCATCGCTGATTCTAAAATTTATAGTTGGATGTTTGTGTTGATTGCTCATAGAAAAGCTCCTTTCATAGTGAGTGTGGCAGCAGGCACAGTTAAGCATCTGCAAGCCACATTTGATTATTCGTTTTTAGTAGTAAAAGTAGATTATATCTGCCATGAATTTCGTGGAGCAATATTGAATCATTGCAACTAATTTGCTACTAAAGTTTTTGAAAACGATATGAAAAGAGTAACATTTGATGAAATAGATGCGGTGGAATGCCGCATAAAATCAGCATTTTTGATTTGATGACACTTCTTTTGGGAAGAGTTTGAATAATGTACATGAACCAAGGAATGCCAGATTTACGGTGTTTCTTGGTTCGTTTTTTGTCCCGTGGCAATAAGAATGATGTATAATGGAAATATAAAGCTTTTACGGAGGATGTTATGAGTGATTTTTTAAAAAACTATACTAAAAGTGTGTTAGAGAAAATGAATTTGTTTGTGGTTTTGCAAATGGTATGGATAATAGAATTTCACATACTAGCTATTTTTTCAGCAAAAGATTTGATTAATAGTATGACAAAGGAGAAAATCAAAGTACCACCAGTAATTGATGAATATAGTCAAATGATTACGAATTGGTTAGATACATATAAAGAATTTATTTTCTTTACGGGGATTATCTTAATCGTTGTTGGAATATCGGGAACTTTTTTTAAGCATATACCTGTTTTGAACAAATATAAAATTATTTATGTATATTGTGATTGTGGCTTTTACGCAGGTTGTTGGATTATTTTGATATATTTCACATATAGCATATATATTAATATGGGAGAATTTTTTTTGACAGCACCAATTATAGCATATTTATTATATATGCTTAAAGAAAAAATAAAAGAATGGTTAGAAAAACAAGGTATAACATTTGGTGGATAAAACACAATTATTGGAATGATATTAAAGATTGGAAATTAGTTTTTTGACTTACAACATATTGGGAGTACAGCAATACCGGCAATCAAAGCCGAAACGATTATTGATATTGCTGTTGGGGTAACTGACTTTGAGAGGATAATTTCACATAATGAGAAGTTAGAGAATGAATGGATTTTTATCGCGGTTGAGATGTGAAACATCAGATTTTTTATGTAATGGGTGATATAACTCAGCAGTGTCAGAAGTTAAAGGAAGAACTGTAAAGTAAGTATGCAGATGATAGAGTAGCATACACTAATGGAAAGCAAGATATGATAGATATTATTCTGAATTACAAATAGAATGTTGACATAAATTACCAAGACGGATATATTATTATATCTTATTAGATTAGACATATCGCACTGACCTTTGAAGGTTTGGTGCGATTTTTTATATTTACAAGAATGATATTAAGGAGTCAGGGGGAAAAAATAAATATTTAAATTGCTTTATTATGAGATAATAGAATTAATTAATCAAGTTAAAAGGAAGATATTAAAACATGGCAGCTATAAAGGATAAGTTGAAAAAATGTTATGAGCAAAGATTTTCATCAGCAGGACTTTTATATGTATACATTAACGGATATAAAGAAGATGAGATGATATATTCTGAACAGACAAATTCATATCAATGCATAGGAAATGAATTTTATAATAGAATAATGGATAGTGTGCAATTGACAGATAACAATGATGATTGTGTTCATATTTTTGGTATTATTGGTTCAAATGAAAAAGCCAGCTATGTGTATTCAATTTTTCAAGATGGAATCAGGAATAATTACAAGAGAATACTTGGTGAAGAAGGCGTTGAAACTAATACCAATAAGCTGGACGATACGGGAAATATATTTTATAGATGTGTTCAGGAGATTTATTGTGAAAGAGCAGAGTATTTTCCTTATAATGTACATTTTAGTATTGATGATGACATTAGTTTTTATGGAATATATGGAAGTAAAATACGAGAAGAGGAAATTCATAATGCAGCAGATCAGATTGTTAAGTTATGGCTTGAGAGGGAAAAGCCTATGCTTTGCGGGCAGCAATTAATGATAAAATCTTTTTTCTTAAGAGATTTTGTTGGACGAAAAATGATTGCTGCATTACCAGAGTCACAAACGGGATTGTGGAGAATAATTTTTGAAGGAGGATATCAGTTAAATTTAAGTGAAGATTTCCCATATTTAAAGGAAACACTTCATCCTAATGATTTAGGAAGTATGTGCTCATCAAATGTACAATTTATGTTAATGAATCCGATATATGCTTATGATAAATGGTTTCAGCCAAATGATATCTGTGAGGAGTGGCATAAAGTATTTTTATATTTATGCGCAATTTCAGAAAAAGACTGGAATAGTTCTGAAATTCGTAAAATTTATGAACAATTCTTAGGATTTCTTGAAGAGAATATCTGTTGGACAACACAAGCACAGCCGATTATTCCGAAAGAACAATATGCAAATGTTTTATTAATACATATTCAAAATTATCGTTCGTATTTTAATGGTAAGGACGAAATGGTAGTATCGAAAGATTTGTATCAGACATTAAATTCGCGCTATGTATATTTGTCTTATTTGTGGCAGTTTGTCAATCCGGCTATTTCGGAAAACACATTTTCAGATGTTAAATTACACGAGCTTACAGTTTCTGCATTAGAAGAAAATGATACGAATAAAAAGGGATTGCTTTGGGAAGATGTCGCTGCATATGTCTTAAATGGTGTTAAGGGGTGGAAGATTACTGGACGGCGCATTAAAACTGGGGCACAGGAAATAGATTTTAGTGTTATAAATGTGTCTTTAGACGATGAGCTGTGGCAATTGGGTGCATACATTTTAGTTGAATGTAAAAATTGGAATACACATGTAGATATTCATCAGATTAGGAATATTGCGCACATTTCTAATATGAAAGGTAATCATACAGCAATTCTGTTTGCGTCAAATGGAGTGACTTCGGATGCACAGGAGGAAATCTATAGACTTGTAATGAGTAACATTTTTATTATCTGCGTCACAGCAAATGATGTGAAGAGGCTTCATTCTTCGGCAGACTGCAAAGAACTTATTTTGAATAAGTGGATGGATTTGCAAGAAAAGCAGGATATATCTAGTATGATATAAAATGCTAGTATTATTGAAAAAATATCCACATTTGTTAAAATCTAATCAGATAAATTATATGAAAGATATGAGGGGTAATTATGGAAGCTTTTAGTTTGTTTTGTACAGTATTTATAAATGCTTTAATAGTTTTGGGGTTGTTGGTATGTGTATATATATATTTCTTTTCCGGTCTTAGGGCTGTCAGAAAGCTTAAACCATCTTGCTATATTTCTTATAATAAGAATCATTTTGATAAAGATTTTGAGTTTAAATGTGAATTTTGCGGTTCAATTGTTTTATCAAAAGATGCAAAATGTCCTAAATGTGCAGGTGATTTCGGTAAAAATAAAGAATATCTGTTAATGAAACGAGCGATGCATCAAAAATATTTGCAGTATATTAAAGCTCAGGAAAATGCTATTGAAAAAGAAATGGACTATATAAGTAATACTTTGAACGCAATTAAGCGATATAAACTGATTTGTCATAAATATTTGAATTTTGAAATAGGAAATCCTCCGGTTTATAAACCTGCAAGTGATTATGAATTTACATGTGAATATTGTGATAATAAATTAAGGGGCAGGAGTACAGATAAATGTGGCTGCAGTAATTGTGGTGCTTCATATCAAGAAAATCTGGAGTTACTTGTGCACGAAGAGGAAGACAAGCTTGAAAAATGTCATTATGAAGAATATATGCAGCTGAGAGATTTGAAAGCTGATCAAAATATCATGAATGAACAAAGAGATGCAAGGGTTGATGAAAGATACAGGACTCCTATCAAATTAGCGGAAGAAAAGGGAAAGTACATTGCTCTTTTCATTATATTTATGATAATGATGATTTCGGCTGTGATAACATTTTGGATTATGAAGTATCGATAAAATGTTGGTGTGATTTGTACATATGAACTGTATTGATAGATGAAAGGGAGTACAGATGATATCACATAAAGAATTAATGAATTTGTACAATAAACTGTTTGATGAAGCTGTAAAAGAAGGAATAAGCGAATTTTTAAGACAGGATTTTGACAATAAAGATGAGAAGTATAAGACAGATATGTTATGGAAAATAGATGCTTTAATAGGAGGAGTAGGTGGTTATTGTCTGCCTTCGAGTTCATCTAAAAATCCATATCCAGCAGGGATAGAGAGGGAATTATATCGACCATTGCAGTATACAAAAGAAGAAATAGATGTAGGTTATGGCAGGGTAAATGCAAGATATATTATAGATATGTGTGGGATGCATCTTGAAGCAGCGTGTCGTTTGCTAGTAATGAATAGCGTGTTAGATGAATTTAGATTTTCTAATTGCACATTAGGCAAAGCAGTGCATAGAATTGAAAAGAAAAAGTTGTTAGATGGTAATGTAATACAGGCATTGTATGACTTTGTACAGATATATAATCGTTCAAAACATGAGGTTAATCAGGATGAAACTAGGGAAAGGTTATTTAGTACAGACGATGCAATCGTAGTATATTTTGCAACAAGAATACTTGGAGTAAGTATATTGCAGAAATTAGGAAGAGAAGAGAGTTTTAAAGAATATGATATATATGATTAATGTGTTAGTATATTACAAATGCATTGATAATAAAGGAAAGTTGCGCAAAAATTTCTGCCGGTTACGGCATTGTTGATTGCATTGCTGATTCCTATGCAGCTAATATTCGGAGTAGAAAAGAGCAGAGTAGTCATTTCGGGGGCATGTGGTGTAATAGGAGCGTCTGTCATCGCATTTGCAAAGCTGGTAAAGACAAATGTATTAAGTGCATTTTCGTTTTTGAACCAGATGAACGGTTGGATACTTGCAGGAATTGCAGTGGTGGTGACAGTACTTCTCATACTGCTTTCTTATGCAATTAGTGTAAGGATTATGAAAAAGAAAGAGTTTTAGAAGAATAAATATTTAAGCGGGACATTCATAAATAAATGAGTGCCCCGCTTATTAATACATATTAGAAATTATCCCCATTCCATCCCCAGTTAGAAACAGCCTGATATTTTACATAGACATGATCTGGTGAGATGCCAAGAACATCATTGAAAATGTCACATATCTGTCCAGTAAGTTTTGAGAATGCAGCCGGATTCTCGCTGCCATAGACACTTACTTCAACCATTGCCATAGGCTCGGCATTGCTTCCTCTGAAGTAGAGCTTGTAGTCAGGTTCAAAGCCGACCATGAGCCAGCTTTCTGACTTGCCGGGAATTGTCTGGATAGCCTGACCTAAACGGGTTTTGATTTCAGTTTCCTGTGCTTCTGTAAGAGAAGTGCTTATCTTAGAATTAATAAATGGCATATGTTACCTCATTTCTGCGCCGCAGGCGCGTGTATTCATGTGATGATTATAGCACTTTACATATGTCAAAGAAATATATTAATTGTCAGTACCTTCCTTGATGCCGTGGCGTTCTGCATATCCAGTCAGGATAAGTGTGAGCGCACCGTCGCCGGTTACATTGCAGGCTGTTCCAAAGCTGTCCTGAAGTGCAAATATTGTAAGCATAAGGGCAGTTCCAGTGTCGTTAAATCCAAGCACGCCGGTAATAAGTCCGAGCGAAGCCATAACTGTTCCGCCAGGTACGCCAGGTGCACCGATTGCAAATATTCCGAGAAGCACGCAGAACAGAAGCATAGTTCCAGCTGATGGAATAGTGCCATACAAAATCTTTGATACAGTCATGCAGAAAAATACCTCTGTCAGCACTGAGCCGCACAAATGTATATTTGCAAACAAAGGAATTCCAAATGAGACCATGTCCTTTCTCAAAACCTTTGATTTGCCGGCACACTGGAGTGCAACTGCGAGTGTGGCAGCAGATGACATTGTTCCAATTGATGTAAGGTATGCAGGACCGTAATGTCTGATTACTTCAATCGGGTTCTTCTTAGAATACAATCCTGCAATTGTGTAAAGCAGAGTCATCCAAATGTAATGTCCGATTAATACAATAATTATAATTTTCAGGAACACAGGAACCTGCTTTGTTATTGAACCTTCGTATGAGAGTCCGCAGAAAGTAAGTCCGATGAAAAATGGAAGAATCGGTATCATGATTCTTGATACAATTGCAAGCACAATCTTCTGAAATTCTTCAAGCAGGTCAGAGATTAACTCAGCCTTTGTCCATGCCGCTGCGAGTCCGATCATGATAGAGAACACGAGAGCACTCATAACAGGCATAATCTGCGGAATCGACAATTCAAACACTGCCGCAGGCAGTTCCTTCAATCCATCCGCTGTAGATGAAATTGACAAATGTGGTATCAGCGCATATCCGGCAGCAGTCGAGAACAAAGCTGCTCCGACAGATGAAGAATATGCGATAGTTACTGCAATAAGAAGCAGCTTAGACGCATTTTTACCCATCTGTGTAATCGAAGGCGCGATAAATGCGATAATAATCAGCGGAATGCAGAAATTAATAATCTGGTTAAGAATATATTTCAGCGTCACCACAATATTTAATATGGCCTTTGAAAATGCATTGCCATCCGTCGAACTGAGCACCAGCCCGATAACAACGCCAGCCAGAACACCTACCATCAGCTTGAACGGCAGGCTGTTCCAAAAATTAGTTTTCTTCATTAAATAAATCTCCTTCATTTGTTTGGATAAGAAAAATTATAATATATGGGATTGGAAATAACAATGGAAAGGTTTGGGGGATGGGAGAATTCCAAAATGTAGCTATTAAAAGTTGATTATATTAATTATCAATTATTTACATCCCAAAATGTAGAAATTATATATGTATATTATAATAAGTGACATTAAAAATCAAACAAAGTTTTTTAATCCAAATTGATAATTTATATTGACATCTTAATTCTAAAGTAGTAATATCCAGATATGAACTACATAATTAAGCAAAAGGAGGTGATACAATGATACAGCTATCTTTAGAATTTCAACTTGAAAAGCCACAGTTACCGCTGGAATATGAGAGATTGATGGTTAGTTTCTTAAAAGCAGCAAGCAGGAATTATTCGGAAGATATGTTTGAGCGATTATATAATAAGGAGCATTCAATTATTAAATCATTTACATTCAGTACATATCTGCCAGGTGCGGTATTTAAAGGTGACACTATATTTCTTAGGGACAACAGATTTAAAGTTTTTTTTACAGATGCTGATATGGGACAGATTATAGAATGGTTTAATGCTTTTCAGCTTATGAGATACAAGCAGTATCCTGTCAGTGGCAATTCTATGAAATTGATTTCAATAAGGTCAAGCAATCGTAAAGATATTGTTGATGATGAAATTATTGTAAAGATGCAGAGTCCATTGATTGTAAGACGGCACGACAGTGTGACTAACAAAGACATTTATTATACATATGCAGATGAAGGATTTTCAAAGGCATTATGTGAAAATGTAGAGATTTTTATTCAGAAAATGGAAATCGGGGTTGATACAGAAGGATTATCAATAGAACCTGTCAAAGCAAGAAAAGTAGTAGTTAACTGCTTTGGAAGAAAGGTTGATGCTAACCTTGGAATATATAAGCTTAGCGGTAATTGCGAGCTGCTTAATATTCTTTATCAGGCAGGGCTGGGTGCCAGAAGATCAGAAGGTCACGGTAAATTCGAAATATTACTATAATTTTAGGAAAGGAGGGACAGAATGTGGGTAAATATCTGGTAACTATGGGAGATTTCCTGAAAAATGCGGGGATAGTAGGTCTTAACTATATGCTGGATATGTCAGATGCAGAAAGCGGAAAGGATTATGGCATAAAAATGCAGAACAGACCGGTAGATGGGCTTGAACTGTATGAGCAGGGATTATGGCTTGACGAGGATTTCGTGCAGCAGTGTGACTGGACTGGAATGTATTTTGATGCCTGTGTTAACTATTATGGAGATTTTACAGTATATAAAGGAATATTAGACAGAATTAACAAGATTATATGCAAAATTGATAATGACCAATGGAAGCCGGACAAGCTGGTTAAAGAAGATAAGGAAGATATCAAGTTTATAAATGATAAGCTTTTGTCCAATAGTTATAAGGCTGGATTTGAAAATATAAGAAACGAAGTTGATGGGTCTGAGATATATGTGAATCTTCAGCAAAATAAATTAAATGCGAAATCAACATCACAAGAACTAAAACAGAGGCTTGAAGGTATCAAGAACTTTATAATGCAGCCAAAGTGTAAAGAAACATTTGTAATGAAGAGCGTCATATATAACTATATTAACCGTTTCTGGGATGGTAAATGTTTTCTGCTAAGAGCTAATGCAAAGAAGGACATGCGTATATTGTTTGAACAGGATTTTACAAAACCATTTAAAGAATATATCAGGACAAATCATGATAAAGATAAGGATATGTGTATAGACTGTGGAAGACCAATGGGAAATAAGGAACGTGTTTCTATTGCTTTTATGAAGGATATGGCAGATGATCTTGCGAGAAAAAAGTCTGCATTCTGGAATTGTAAAGTAGATGCCTTTTTGTGTCCTGCATGCGCATTTGTATATGCTGCCAGTCCGCTGGGATTCACACTTTTAGGACAGCGCTTTGCATTTATGAATACTAATTCATCAATTAATCAGTTACTGGCTTCTAATAGCAGGAGTGGAAAGATTGTGACAGAGGCAGAGAAAAAAGAAGCTGAGCGATATACACAATGGTTTGCCAGAATGTTGAAGCAGTTGATGGATTGTAAAGTTGAACAACTTAACAATATTCAGATTATTTTAAAGGGAACAGATGAGAAGGATAAATATATCTTTTCTGTAATAAGTAATGAAGCACTTCAGACATTTAATGATGAAAAGGTAAGAAAAGCTTTAGAGTATTTAGGAGAATATCCTTACACAAGAATTGGAGCAGATTATCTTAATATATACGAAAATGTAGTTATGAATATTCTGAAACATAGAAGTCAGGAATTGCTTCTAAAGAAAGTGCTAAAGAATAATCTTGATTCTGATAATGCGGGACAGATAGTAACTGCTTATTGGATATATGTTGTAATGTTGTATAGTGCACTTGTTAAGAAAGATAAGGATTTGCAAGGAAATGGAGGTAAGGTTATAGAAATGGGAAGTATAACAGTAATGGAGAGTGGTTTTGCTTTAAGAACTGCTATATTGTCTTCAAAAGGGGCAAAGGATGATGAATGTATCAAAGGAACAATATATCAGCTTCTTAATGCATTATCTACGAGAAATACAGGAAAATTTCTGGATATTGTAATGAGATTATATTGTACCTGTAAGGTGCCAGCTGAAGTGGGACAGGCTGATAAATTAGTTATTCCAAGAGAGTTTGTATATATCCAGAAAAATCAGGAGTTATTTGAAGAATATGGATATGCATTTGTTTTGGGATTAAAAGGATGCAGACAGAATAAGAAGAATGAGGAGGTTATTTAGATGAGTAAGAATGGATTGACAATGACAATAGTATTTGTTGCAGAGAGTGCGAATTATGGAGAAGGATTAGGTAATATTTCTAATATTAAGAAAATGACAAGAGGTAATGCAAGCCAGTATTCATATATATCAAGGCAGGCAATAAGATACAATATTGTACAGCAGGCTGAGTGGGATAACACACCTGTCGAGGATAAGAGCGGAGTTGTACAGTTTGCTCCATCAGCTACTATTGAGGATTACCCAGAAATAGATTTATTTGGTTATATGAAGACAATGGCAAAGGACGATAATGCAAGGGGAGGTGCATCAACAAGAAGTGCAGTGGCTAGACTTAGCAACGCTATATCACTTGAACCATATCAGGGGGAGCTGGAGTTTCTTACTAATATGGGATTAGCTAAGCGCCAGAATCTTGACAATGGTATTGCACAGAGTGAAATTCACCGTTCTTATTATGCATATACAATTTCAGTGGATCTTGACAGGGTTGGAATTGATGGAGAGATTAATGTATCAAAGGAGGAAAAAGCTAAAAGGGTTAAAACACTTCTTGAAACCGTTCAGTATCTTTATAGAGATATACGCGGCAGGAGAGAGAATTTATCTCCATTATTTATCATAGGTGGTAACTATGAAAGAAAGAATCCGTTTTTTGAAAACATAGTTAAGATTGATAATAATATGATAAATGTTGATACATTGGTAGAAATGAAAGAAAGTAGTGAAGATCTTGAAAATTCTACAATAGTAGGAGTAACATCAGGAATCTTTAATAATGACAGTCAGATTAAGGAAAAACTTGGGGCTGTAACAATAGCAGAAGCATTTGGAGAGTTTAAGAAGAAAGTGGATGAGTACTATGCATAGAGCAATAAGACTGGATTGTTTTCAGAATCTTGTTAATTATAGAAAACCGAGCAGTTTTATAATTAAAGAGACCTATCCTCTTCCACCATATTCAACAGTAAGTGGAATGATACATGCCGCATGTGGATTTAAAGAGTATCACAAAATGAAGCTGAGTATTCAGGGCGATAACAAAGGGACTATATCTGATCTGTATACACGCTATTCATTTTCAGCAGGTGCCAGATATGAAGAAGGCAGGCATCAGATATGCGTAAAAGATGGCGATAATTATGGAATATTTAAGGGAATAGCCAATGTTGAACTGTTATGTGAATGCAAGCTCATAATACATATTGTGCCAGAGGATGAGGCTGATTTTGAAATAATATATCAGGCACTTAAGAATCCGCCAACGTATCTGTCTCTTGGAAGATATGAGGATATTATAGATATAAGAGATGTCAGAATTGTTTCATTAAAAGAAGATGAAGAAGTACTGACTAATCACGATATGTATATTCCTGTGTCTTACATGGGGGAAGAACCTGTTGAAGCAACTGTTTATACATTGAATAAAGAATATGAGATAACTAAACAGGGGTTAAGGAGATGGAAGTCTGAAAAAGAAGGTGGAAGAGTTAAGGCATATTACTGCCCGCCTCATAAATGCCTGGAAAGAGCGTATGTAGATGATACGGATGATGAAGATGTTGTAATATTTGCGTGATGAGATTTTATTAATAGTTACATTGTGGATTTAAATGTATGGAGGGGTAGATGGAATATTTTGCAAAGTCAGTTCCGAATGGGGGTTCTAAAGAAGAACAGGTGACATTAAAACAGCATCTGGATGATACAGTTAAATGTGCACAGGATTTTTTTGAAAAATTCGGACATTATTTTACAGAAAAAGAAAAAGCAATAATAATAGAAGCATGCAGAGTGCATGACCTGGGAAAGGCAAACATTGTTTTTCAATCTAAGATAAATAAAGAGCTGGATGTAATAAAGACTCAGGAGATACCACACGGATTTTTAAGTGCAATGACGACATCGCCTGAAGAATTTAAGAATCATATACCAGAAGCAGATAATGATGATTATAAAGCTTTCTATACAGCAGTATATCATCATCATGTCAGAGAAGATAAAAACGGTGATGATATAATATTAAATTTCTGTAAGAAATACTATAACCCATATATAAGGGATTTTTTAAATGATGAAAGTATCAAAGCTAAGGTTTCGGGTATAAATAAATATCTTCTGTTCAGAAATACAGGCAGCATATCGGGAAGCAAATACATCATGAGCTGTTATGATAAGAATGAATATTTGCATGAATGGCAGGAATTTGTGCTAATCAAAGGTCTGCTGAATAAATTTGATTATACAGTGAGTGCTGGTTATACAGAAGCAGAGGATTGTTCTGCTTTCACAACAAAATATCTTAAAACATCTATAGAAAACATTTTTCAACAGCATGGATTAAGACCAGTTCAGGAGTATATGAGAGATAAATGTGATAAGAATCTTGTTGTGGTTGCACCAACTGGAATGGGAAAAACAGAGGCATCATTATTATGGCTTAATGGTGAAAAGGGATTTTATACATTGCCATATGTAGTATCATCGAATGCAATATATGAAAGAATAAGAGACAGGTATGAATATAAGGACGTGGCAATACTTCATTCAGACAGTATGCATTATTATTTTGAAGACCAGGTAAACGAAACAGATTCTGATGGATATGAAAAATATCAGAAAGCAAAATTATTATCTCAGCCGCTTACTATATGTACAGTAGATCAGTTGTTTAAGTTTGTGTATAAGGCGTTGGGAACAGAAATATTTGCAGCTACATTGAAATATTCTAAGATAATTATTGATGAGATACAGGCATATAGTCCATCAGTAATAGCAGCAATAATATATGGATTAAAGATAGTGACTGATATGGGTGGGAAATTTGCCATAATAACAGCAACATTTCCACCGGTATTGGGAAGTCTTATGCATAAATATGGATTGATGGCTGATAATCAGTATGAATACAGGGATTTTTCTGCATTATCGAATCTTAAAAGACATTGGATAGATATAAAAGATGGCGATATAGAAATAGATAGGGTTGTAGAAGATAGCTATGATAAAAAGGTTCTTGTAATATGCAATACGGTAAAAAAGGCACAGCAGATATATAAAAGCCTGACCGAAAAAACAGATAATGTTCATCTTCTGCATGCACGATTTACCAAAGAACATAAGAGAATGCTGGAAAATGAGATTATAAAGTTCTCAGATAGTGAAAATGAAACGGGAATATGGGTAACAACACAGTTAGTTGAGGCAAGTCTGGATATTGATTTTGATGTGTTGTATACAGAGATGAGTATGGCTGATAGTTTGTTGCAGAGAATGGGAAGATGCAACAGGAAAGGTCGGTATATTCCGGATAAGGCCAATATACATATATACATTAATGCAAATGGAGTAGGAGTCAGCCGGGCTATATATAATCGTGAGATATACACTCGTTCTGTTGAGTGTTTAGAAAAATATATTGGCAGAGTTATGACAGAATCAGACAAATCTGAATATATCAATAAAGTATACTGTACAGATGAGATAAAGGATACGGATTATTACAGGGATATAGAGAAGTTTCTTGCAATGTTTAAAGAACTGACACCAGCAGAATACAGTAAAAGTGAAGCTGATGAAAAATTCAGGGATATTAACAGTATTAAAATTATTCCTGATGACGTATATGAAGATAATCGTGAAGTTATAAGCGAGTGTATTGATATAATGCATAGCTCTAATGCTGATAGAAGAGAGAAGAATGACGCAAGAACAAAGCTGGATTCATATGTGATTTCTATACAGTTATATGCTTATAAGAAATATCCGGATGGGATAGATCGTGATGTAATATATGGTAGTGATATTCATAGATCATGTATTATGTACGATTTCAATGTTGTGGATTTAACAGGAGCAGGGTTAGTTTTAGGCGAATATGAAAGAGATATATATGTCTGAATATTCATACGATAGGAGCATTTTATGGAAGAAAGAATAACAGGAGTGATGATTTATTATTATTTCGTGTGCTCAAGAAAGTTATGGTATTTTTGTCATCAGATTAATATGGAAGATGAGAATGAAAATGTGCAGCTTGGAAAATTGCTGGATGAGAACAGTTACAAGCGGGATGATAAGCATATTGAAATAGATGGCATTATTAATATTGATTTTATTCATGAAAAAAATGAACTTCATGAGATAAAGAAGAGCAAGAGTATAGAAGAGGCTGGAATATGGCAGGTTAAGTATTATCTATATTACCTGAAAAAAAGAAATGTGGATGGACTTCATGGCGTGATAGACTATCCGCTGCTGAAGAAAAATGTTGATGTAGAATTGTCGGATGAGGACTGTAAAAAACTAGACGATATTATAAAAGAAATCATTAGTGTGAAGAATCAGGAGTATCCGCCGAAGCTGGAAGAGAAAAAGATATGTAAAAAATGTGCATATTATGATTTGTGTTTTATATAGACAGAAGAAGGTGATGATAATTGAAACAGAGTTTTTATGTGTATAATAATGGGGATTTAAAACGCAAGGATAATACATTACAGTTCACTGCTTATGACGGAGAAAAAAGAGATATTCCAATTGAAAGAATTTCAGATATATATGTAATGTCTGAAATGTCGTTTAATACGACATTTCTTAATTATATATCGCAGTATGGAATACCTATACATTTCTTTAATTATTATAATTATTATTCAGGAAGTTTTTATCCAAAGGATGGAAATCCAGCAGGTCAGTTGCTGGTTAAGCAGGTTGAACATTATGTGGATTATGATAAGAGATTGGATATTGCCATAAAATTTATACAGGCGGCAGCAGATAATATATATAGAAATCTCAGATATTATAATGGCCGAGAAAAAGATGTCTCGGAATATATGAGGGATATAGATTCACTTCGTGGAACTCTTTGTAAAGCAAGGACAATAGAAGAATTGATGGGAATTGAAGGAAATATAAGAAAGAGATATTATGCAGCGTGGAATGTGATTGTTAATCAGGATATACGGTTTGATAAGCGTGTTATGCATCCGCCAGACAATATGATTAATTCATTGATTTCATTTGTTAATTCCCTAGTGTATACGCGTTTATTAAGCGAGATATATCATACACAACTGAATCCAACGATAAGTTATCTGCATGAACCGGGAGTAAGAAGATATTCATTATGTCTGGATATATCGGAAGTATTTAAACCATTGATTGGAGACAGATTGATATTTTCGTTGTTAAACAGAAGACAGATAACAGAAGACAGCTTTACAAAAGAACTTAACTATCTTCATCTTAAGAAAGAAGCTTCTAAACTTATTGTTTCAGAATTTGAGAATCGTATGAAGAAAACGATAATGCATAAAGAATTGGGAAGACAGGTGTCTTACCAGTATCTGATGAGGTTAGAAGCATATAAGCTTATAAAGCATTTAATAGGTGAGAAAGAATATGAAGGGTTTAGAATATGGTGGTAGTATATGTATATTGTACTTGTATATGATGTTAGTAAAGATGAAAATGGGCAAAAAAGATGGTCACATATTTTCAAAATCTGCAAAAAGTATCTGACGCATATTCAGAATTCTGTCTTTGAAGGAGAAATATCAACAGTTCAATTAGAAAAATTACGGGGTGAGTTGAAACCACATGTTAATACTAATCTGGATTCAGTCATTTTATTCAAAAGCAGGAGTGAAAAATGGCTGGATAAAGAATTTTGGGGTAAGGAAGATGATTTGACGAGTTTCATAATTTGATTGTCGACCAGAAATAGTGTAAAATATGCACAGAGTCGACAATGGCGATATTGCTATGCTTCTAGCATATTCAGGGCATAAAGTATTAGTAATCTGTTGGCGGATTTAAAGGGTAGACAGAATAACGCTTCAGAGTTGAGAAACAGAGAGGCTTTAATAATTACGGGAATTAATAGATACATAGTGGGATGTAAATAAGGGTGTTGACTTATCGAATGTTACTCAAGAGGAAGAATTAATAGATACATAGTGGGATGTAAATATATTTAGGGATACAATGGAGTATGGAGGATATAGAATTAATAGATACATAGTGGGATGTAAATAATGTTAAGGAACTTAGAAACTGGTTGCATGAATTGAATTAATAGATACATAGTGGGATGTAAATCTAATCTACGATATAGAACAGTATGCACAGCGTATGGAATTAATAGATACATAGTGGGATGTAAATAGCTAGGAACGGCTTATAAGTGTGTTCCAGTGTTGGGAATTAATAGATACATAGTGGGATGTAAATTCGGTGCAATACTTTCTCCCTGAACTGGTAAATCGAATTAATAGATACATAGTGGGATGTAAATATAGTAACAAGTAGATACGACCATGTTAATATATTGAATTAATAGATACATAGTGGGATGTAAATATTGTTTTAAATAGTTTATATGTTGGCTCGCTATCCCGAATTAATAGATACATAGTGGGATGTAAATTTTGAAAACGCTGTTGTTTTTACTGCTGGAGTAGCCCGAATTAATAGATACATAGTGGGATGTAAATGACATCACAGCAGCGTATGTACAGGAATACAGAGAAGAATTAATAGATACATAGTGGGATGTAAATAGTTAGGAACGGCATATAAGTGCGTTCCAGTGATGGAATTAATAGATACATAGTGGGATGTAAATCTGAATGACGGCTTGCAATTGCATTACTGGTGTACTTGAATTAATAGATACATAGTGGGATGTAAATACGTATTATAACACAATCTGATTTAGGTGGTGGAATGAATTAATAGATACATAGTGGGATGTAAATATATTCCATCCCGCACCGTTTGCCTTTGCTCTTGCGAATTAATAGATACATAGTGGGATGTAAATACGGATACCCGCTTATAGGTTGTAAAGAATTTCCGAATTAATAGATACATAGTGGGATGTAAATTATCTGCGACTAGAGGGAATAGCAGGCGGCAGCAGGGAATTAATAGATACATAGTGGGATGTAAATAGAAGTACGGACTGACCGTGTATCTTTGCCCTAAGGAGAATTAATAGATACATAGTGGGATGTAAATAAAGAACGGCTTGAACGTGAGCAGAATTTTAGAGAGAATTAATAGATACATAGTGGGATGTAAATGTAATAGAGCCATTAACAGTATTATTGCCGCTATTAGAATTAATAGATACATAGTGGGATGTAAATTACAACAAAAGATAATATAATTTCAATAAACACACTGAATTAATAGATACATAGTGGGATGTAAATACGGAAACTTGAATGCCTTGCCGTTGCAGTGTCAGAATTAATAGATACATAGTGGGATGTAAATGTAATTGAATATAACAGTGGATTGTGAAAAGAAAAAGAATTAATAGATACATAGTGGGATGTAAATTCTAAAACTTTCCTGCAATATTTCAATCTGTTTCCCGAATTAATAGATACATAGTGGGATGTAAATTATACACCTATATATTCAGTGCTGTGATAGGGTTGGAATTAATAGATACATAGTGGGATGTAAATCTTTGAACGATAATTATAAGAATTGCTGTCTTACTCGGAATTAATAGATACATAGTGGGATGTAAATTAGCCAACTCGAAAATGCTTGCATTTCTGCGGGAGGAATTAATAGATACATAGTGGGATGTAAATATCTTTGAAGTAAATAACTCGTCCTGGCTCTGCTCCGAATTAATAGATACATAGTGGGATGTAAATGCCATGGGAGGACGTACCTTTGTAAGTGTAAAAATAGAATTAATAGATACATAGTGGGATGTAAATATTCTTAAAATCAAAACAGTTTTCAAGAACATATTTGAATTAATAGATACATAGTGGGATGTAAATGACCATACAAAATATTCTGTGCTGTCTGTAATATCGGAATTAATAGATACATAGTGGGATGTAAATAAAGCATGATATAAACAAGTTGCAAAGTCAACACGGAATTAATAGATACATAGTGGGATGTAAATGACTATGTATCAGAAGAACAGAAAGATTTTATAAGGAATTAATAGATACATAGTGGGATGTAAATTTCTTTAATGCTCTTAATATTTTCTGCTCCTGTTCGGAATTAATAGATACATAGTGGGATGTAAATGATATTTTGCACAGCTTTTAGCATGCAAATCATTCTGGAATTAATAGATACATAGTGGGATGTAAATATGCTCCACCAAACAATAATAATGTAGTTAATTCCCGAATTAATAGATACATAGTGGGATGTAAATATATCAACTATAAGCTACAATTCAGAAGATTTTTTGAGGAATTAATAGATACATAGTGGGATGTAAATTTTCTTACTTGAGAAAAAGGCAGACGGCTGTGCTATGGAATTAATAGATACATGGTGGGATGTAAATTTGTGAATGATGCGGATGTGATAACCTGTGAATCATGAATTAATAGATACATGGTGGGATGTAAATTTTTCTAATTCATCAAGTACCCAACCGCTTGCAGCAGAATTAATAGATACATGGTGGGATGTAAATAATATTGCCGTTGGTAAGTAATTCATAAGCTCTTTGGAATTAATAGATACATGGTGGGATGTAAATTTACTTGGTATTCACTGGGATTGGCTCGAAACTCTAAATTAATAGATACATAGTGGGATGTAAATGTTCAAACAAGGGTGCTAATAACAAGGTCGCTTGTAAATTAATAGATACATAGTGGGATGTAAATTGACTTGAAACCTGCTACAAGTGAAGCCTGCGGATTGAATTAATAGATACATAGTGGGATGTAAATACTTGGAAGCAACAAGAAAAGACTGCTGAAAGTCAAAGAATTAATAGATACATAGTGGAATGTAAATCTGCGAATAGGTGTAATTTCAAGAGAAATGTTTTTCATCGTTATGCTGTTGCACTGGTGCAACTTTGAATTATTCTACTATGCACAAATCTTCTGCAAGCATATCTGCCTAAGATTTTGCTCTTGCATAATTCTTCATTTCTAAATCCTCACTTTCTTAAAATTGGGTATAAAAATACCACTTGACCGGTGGTATTTTACTAATCAATATGCTTTATTTCCTTAATGGATTGATTTTCTTTAAGTACTCCTGCTTCTTTGAGTATCTTTTCAAAATCTTTATCATATCTCTCTTTGTCTTCCTTTGTTCTTTTAACAATTTCTCCTGTTGTTTCAAATAATGGTATCCCCTTTTTTAACTCTTCACTCATTATATTCCTCCAACAAGATATAATATTTATCATCAACCTTTCTTTATTAAGTACTTTGAATCTCTGATTTGTCTTATATAAAACTTCCTGCTCCTGTGCATTAACAGAAGAAATATCTCTACCATTATGAGCATTCTGTATATATATTTGTACCTGACCGTCTTCATTATAGACCTGACCTTTTGTTGTTGACAAGAATCGTTTTACATATTTTTCTACAACTTTTTCAAACTTGAAATATACAGACCTTTGTAAATTATCATTATACTTAGGCATTTTATTCAATGTTTCATTAAGCCTATCAACCATTTTCTTTTCTTCATAAGATAACTTCCTTCATTCCTAAGTTTCTCATTTACTACATAGGATTTTAACGATATATTTTCATACAAAATTTTAGTATCCTCGTTAGTTAATACATTGTTTTGATTTGCTACCTTCTTACTGCTCTTTCTTATTAGCATACATTTTCTGATTATCCGGATTCAGCGAATACTTCGACAATCTGTCAAACTGCTCAACCAGCATGACAGTATATTGCTGTTTCTAATCCTGTTTGTAATCTTTTTTGACCTTTTTATCATGAATACGCTGGTTGCATCATGGGTAATCACAGTAGAAAATTGATGGTGAATATATGCCAGCGATAGGGAACTGGTGAGAAAATATAGTAGTAAATAGACAGAACAATGATATATTTAAAAGATAAAATTAAAAGAATATGACTTACAAATTAGACAATCTGAGGAATTGAAAATATTTTTGAGATGAAAAAGATTTATTTAATATGGAATCTGATAGCAAAGTTTTGAATGCCTTAAACAATATAAAAACATTTTAGACGTACTTATGAAATTATTCTCAAGGGTAAAAATATCGCTGTTTTTACAATTAGCAATGGCATTGATTTGACATCGACTTATGTATTTTGTGAATTGTGGGAATAGCAAGAAAAGTTATAAGTGAAAAATGATAAAGATATATTTGAAATTGCTTGTCGACCTATTATAGTGTAAAATATAAGCAAGGTCGACAAAGGCTTAATTTATGCGTTTAATTTGAATTTATTGAAAATGACATTAGTAATATATGCGAGATTTTATTAGAACGACAAATAACAGCTTTAGATTAGAGGTTTAAAGCTGTATATAAAATTACGGGAATTAATAGTTACATAGTGGGATGTAAATACGCAAGAAAAGGTGCGAATAATAAGGTTGCCTGCGAGAATTAATAGTTACATAGTGGGATGTAAATACTTTAGGAAGATATAAAGTTGTTGCGGCAAATGGCGAATTAATAGTTACATAGTGGGATGTAAATAACAGTGATAAGAATAAATCTCGTAGGGATTATATGAGAATTAATAGTTACATAGTGGGATGTAAATAAGAAAGACCCTGCTATTGTTGAACCTCTTACAGCGAATTAATAGTTACATAGTGGGATGTAAATGAAGAAGCTAAAGAAGCTGATTCTTACACGGTTCAGAATTAATAGTTACATAGTGGGATGTAAATAACTGATTAATAGCATTTCCAATACCAGCAATTGGTGAATTAATAGTTACATAGTTGGATGTAATTGCCTGTACAGTATATATAAACGCTTGTTCTTTCTCGAATTTATAGTTACATAGTGGGATGTA
>ENA-UOJA01000910-UOJA01000910.1-human-gut-metagenome-genome-assembly--contig:-C19-NODE-910-length-26576-cov-7.638249_pt1 | contig 26576 bp, 26 predicted proteins | sample MGYA00242337_ERZ723884 | MGnify/ENA metagenome assembly ERZ723884
AGTATCTATTATTATTCTTATGAAGGCTCTAATGCGAGTCGTATGTCGTTTGCATGGCACATTAAGTTGTGGGGGTTCACGGAACGTCCTATCAACCCTTGCGGAGCGTTTCCCTCCGGCGCTTATTCTGTAAGGATGCACTCCGACTCAAAGCGGAAAGAACATATGTTCGCACTAATGTTGACACAGATAGGTATTGAGGTGTAAAATATAATTACACCGAGAGAAGGTGTAAAAACAAGTATATCACCGCGATAAATAAGCGCGGTCGGGAGGAAAAATTTATGAAAGTCATTTCTATCGTAAGCATTAAAGGCGGCACGGGCAAGACCACGACCGCAGTAAATCTGGGTGCAGCACTGACCCGCAAAGGCAGTCGCGTTCTGCTGATCGATGCAGACGGTCACGCTAACCTGACAAAGGCGTGTGGCAAGGTACCGATCGAGCAGAAAGTAACGATCGCAAATCTGATGGCTCAGGCAGTGGATGATCCGGAAATGCTGGAGTCCGGTTTCAGTAGAGCGATTCTCCATCTGGACGAGGGCATGGATCTTATTCCGGCGAACCACAAGCTGTCGAACTTCCTGACTCGACTGGTTGTTATGAAGACTAGCCAGCAGATGTACAACGACCCGAACGAACGCTGCGAGTTTGTACTTAAGAAGGTTGTTGATGCTGTACGTGATCGTTATGACTATATCATTATCGATTCCGGCTCGACCCGCGATGAACTGGTCATCAATGTTCTGACGGCGGCTGACGAAGTTATCGTACCGGTACAGGCCGTATACCTCGACGCAGACGGCCTGCCGGACACCTTCGACATGATTCGCGTTGTACAGACAAACTGTAATCCGGACCTTAAGGTTGGCGGTGTGCTGCTGACCATGTATCATAAGCGCACCAATCTGGCAAAGGCGGTTCGAGAGAACGTATCTACGCTGTATGGTCAGGAAGTTCACGTATTCGGGCAGCCTATCGATTACTCCATTCGCGTTGCAGAGCAGCCGATGGTGGGCGAGAGTATTTTCGAGTACGAACCGAGCAATCCGGCAGCTAACAGCTATGCAGCGATGGCTGAGGAGGTGATTTCTCGTGGCTAAGGCAAGTATCAGTGAAATGCTCCGTGCTCGTAATAAGGCGAGTGCGGAAGCAGAGAAGTTGAATGAAGGCTTCGATTACATGGCTGATGATGTGCAGGGAACAGAAGACTTAATGGGTCTCGGCGGATTGGCTTTCGAGCGTCCCCGTATGATCAATACTCCTGTCAAAGAGCTGCATGCGTTCCACACGCGCGATATCGGCTTTAAGCCATACGATGAAACAAGCCTTGAGTCTCTGGCACAGAGCATCAAGGAAGACGGTCTTATGCAGCGTATCAAGGTTCGACCGGATCCGAGCGGTTCCGGCTACGAGATCCTTGCAGGTCATAACCGTGCAAAGGCAATGAGCGAAATCCTCAAGATGCATACGATTCCGGCAGAACTCTATAATGTCGATGACGATCAGGCTGCTATCATCGCAGTAACGACCAATGTAAAGCAGCGTCATTACCTGCGACCCAGCGAACGAGCATTGGCATACCGGGCGTTGATGGAAGCAAAGCGCCATCAGGGTAAATTTGTGGCTTCTGATTGGGGAGAGGGTGTTTCTGAGGATGATGAGGAAGAAATTGCAACTCAGAAGACGACCCGAGATAAGATTGCGGTAATGTTTGACGTGGACCGCAACAATGTTCAGCGTTTTCTGCGCCTGTCTTATCTAATTCCGGAACTGCTGGATTATGCGGACAATAAGTCCCTCAGTGTTATTGCCGGCGTTCAGCTCTCGTATTACAGCGAGGAAATTCAGAAAGCACTGGCAGAGGCATTTAAGACCCGCGAGCCTATGACAATCAAGGTAGTGAAGACAATCCGCAAAAAGTGTCCGGAGACTAATGCAACGGTTGAAACCTTTATGAAGGCGTGGGACGAGGCGGATGCTGAAGAAGTACAGGCAAAGGAAGCCGTAGTGCAGGCAGCACAGGCAGCACAGACCCTTCCAGTGTCTCCGACAACTCCGGCTCCTGCGTCTGCAGCAGATAACGAAGACACTGTACCGGAGTCACAAGCCGCACAGGCGATTGCTGACGCGTTTCCGCCGATCGAAGATACTGTTTCTCTGGATGAACAGAAAAGCAATTCTGCGGCGTCTGAGAGCGATTGTGGATCTGATACGGAAGAGACCGTGGATGAAACGGCAGAAGACAAACCTGATACGGAATCGGTCGCAAATGCTGAAGTGTCGGATGCAGAGTTCTCTGCCATGGGCGATACGCTGTGTGATAAGGCACAGGAATTTGCAGTAAATCCGTCCAAGACGCTTCTGCATGAGATCGAAAAACTCGTTTCTCAGATCAAGAGCGCAAAAAACTGGTAACAAATATACGACACGCGGCTTTGTGTGACAAACAGGGCCGCGTGTTTCCACAAGGAGTTGATTCAAAAGTGAAAAAATTTGATTTTTCGTTCCGAGCCAATGCTCCTAAGCCGGATATCCCGGCAGCAGGCGTGATGTACTGGCGGCTACAGAACTTTGATGCAGCGGAAATCGTAGCAATCGATACCGAGACCACAGGAATTGGCTACGGCTCTGAAGTAATTGAAATCGGTGCGGCCAAAATAGACATTGCTACCGGCGAGACAGAGGAGACTTTTGATGTCTTCGTTATGCCGGATTCTTTCGGTAACGGTCCGAGCCATCTGCCGCCGAAAATCGTTGAACTCACTGGCATTACCGATAAGATGTTGGACGAGCACGGCATTGCGATGTATGATGCAATCAATATGCTGGACGACTTTATTGGCGATTGCCCTATCGTGTTCCACAACGCAGTGTTTGACTGGACGCGATACATTTATCCGGCATTCGAGCAGATGAACAAGACCATTTTCAAAGAATACGAGGTCTATGATACAATGGTACTGGCAAAAACGTTGCAGTTGAAAAGCCGCAAATTGGATTCTCTGTGCGAACGCTATGGTATTTCGTATGAGGGTCACCACCGCGCCAGTGTAGATGCTATCAATACTGCGAAGGTATTCTGCGGTATCAAGAATGAACTTTTCGAGAAAGAGGAGGCGGAGGAACAATGCCAGCAAAGACTGTTTTAGAAATCGGACAAGAAAAGAAGGATATCCGCGCTCGTAACGAGCGGATAATGGTAAATACGGTAAGTGTTAAAGCTCTCGTAGAACAGAGAAAATATGATTTTCTTCGCACGGACGAGCATATCAAAGATCGGCTGATGTTTCTGACACTCGGCGGATCTCATGCTTACGGCACTAATGTCGAGGGTTCGGATATTGATATTCGTGGCTGTGCGCTACTGCGTGAATCCGATCTTTTAGGTTCTACGAATTTTGAACAGCTTGTCGATCATGACACGGATACGACCGTATATTCTTCTCGCAAACTCATTTCGCTGCTTTCTGCAGGCAGCCCTAATTGCATTGAATTGCTTGGCAATGCACCAGGAATGTATGCGTACTTATCGGATGCAGGCAGTTGCCTGTTAGGTGAAGGATACAGATTCCTCTCTCGACAGCTCGTTAAAAGCTTCGGCGGTTATGCAAATCAGCAGCTTATCCGGATGGAGAATACGATCGCTCGCGAACGTATGGACGAAGACGGACAGCAGGACCATCTGCTTAAAGCCTGCCAGAATGCAGTAGATCATTTTAACGAAAAATATCACGATTTCCCGAAGAACGGTATTCATCTGCATATTGGTGTCTCTCCAGATGATTCGGCAAAGAAAGAAATTCTTATGGATACGGATCTGTCCAATTTCCCAATTCGAGATTATTCGGGTATGTGGCATGATCTGAATGAACTCATTAAGAATTTCAAGAAGATCAGTTCTCGACCGGCGATCAAGGAAGACGCGCAGATCAATAAGTATGCAATGCATATTATTCGTCTGTATGCTACGTTGCTTGACATTCTCGAAAAGGGAAGGGTGCAGACGTATCGGCTTGAAGAACATGATACGCTGATGAATATCCGTAACGGTGCATTTATGAATGCCGATGGTCTGATGCGTCCAGAATTCTATGAGATGCTGGAAGATTATAAGCAGCGAGTAGGATATGCTAAGGAAAATACTTGCCTGCCGGATAAACCGGATTATACCGCAATCAACGAATTGTCGGTTCATATTCATCGCAAAGCAGTTGAAAAAACGTAAAAAAGGAGTCATAACTATGTTTCAAATTCATATTCCTGCTAAAACTAAATATATTTTGTCACGTTTAACGGAATGCGGGTTTGAAGCATATGTTGTTGGCGGATGCGTTCGGGATGCGCTGATGGGACGAACCCCTCACGATTGGGATATTACTACTTCAGCGACTCCCGAACAAGTATTTTTTTGCTTTGAAGGCAAATATATTATTCCAACAGGGCTTAAGCACGGAACGGTAACTGTTGTACATGAGCAGGAGCCTTTTGAGGTAACAACGTTCCGCATTGATGGAGATTACACAGATGGGCGACATCCGGATAATGTGATTTTTACCACATCACTTAAAAAGGATCTTGCGCGAAGAGATTTTACAATCAATGCAATGGCTGCCGATAAAGATGGCAATGTCATTGATCCATTTGGTGGCATGACGGATATTCAGAAGAAGCAAATTCGTTGTGTAGGTTCAGCGGAAAAACGATTTTCTGAGGATACATTGCGCATACTTCGAGCACTTCGTTTTTCGTCCGTTCTCGGATTTTCCATCGAGCATGATACGACCAGAGCAATTCGAAACAATAAGAATTTGTTGTTTAATATTGCACGCGAACGTATTTGTAAGGAATATTCGCAGTTGCTTGTAGGTGCTAATGCTGCAGATGTGCTTCTTGGCTTTCCTGATGTGGTTGCAATTAGCTTCCCGGAGCTGTGGGAATGTGTTGGCTTTGAGCAAAACAACCCATATCACTGCTATGATGTATATCGGCATATTGTAGAGAGCGTGCGAAATATTGAGCCGGATCTGGTACTTCGATTAACAATGTTATTGCATGATGTCGGAAAGCCTCGCTGTTTCGAATGGGGAAAAGACGGAAATGGACATTTTTACGATCATGGACATGTAAGTGCAGATATCGCAGAAAAAAGACTGCGTGAACTGCGTTTCGATGGCACCACAATTCGAGATGTGGTTCAGTTAATCGATGTACATGATACCCGTTTTCCTGCAAAGGAGAATTCTGTTTGCCGAATAATGAAGAAGATTGGCGAAAAACAAATGCGCCGGTTTCTTGCTGTTCGGAGAGCAGACATTATGGCGCAGGCGGAATATAACAGGGAAGAAAGACTCGAAAAAGTAGATAAGATCGAAGCGATTTTCGAGGGGATTCTTCGTCAGAATACGGCATTTCAGATTAAGGACTTGGCCGTAAACGGAAATGATTTGATTTCTGTTGGCATGAACCCCGGACCGGAAATGGGTGAATTGCTCGATAAGATGTTGTCATTGGTTATGGATGGAGAGTTGCAGAACGAGCGGGAGGAGTTGTTGGATTATGCGAGATATGCGCTCGAAATTGAACAAGTATTACGCGGATGATTTCATTCGAAAAGCTGTACAGTATTTCGATAGTCTTTCTCCCGATGCTCAAAAAAGAATTTCTGTTTTTCGACTATCTCAACATTTGGAATGTAATAGCTTCAAAGCCGCTGCATTTCTAAATCGTTGCGCCGAAAATGGGATTGTTCGGAAATATCGTGTGCTGTGTTGCCCTTATTGTGGTCATGTACTTAAGGAAGTTTCGTCTATTGGAGATATTCGAAAAACGGAATACTGTCCACGATGCGATAAGGGCGTTCATAGGGATGATCTTGATTGCGTTCATGACCTTGAACTGCGGTATGAGTTGAAAAAAAAGGAGTAGGGAATGTTGGAAGAAAAGAAAGACGCTATTGGCTCGGAAGAGGATTTCATTACCGGACTGGGAGCTAAAATTATTGAAACCGGGGAAAGTGAGTGTATTGAAAAAATATACCCGAATAACAGGTTTTATAGAATTATTGCCAAAATACTTTCTTGTTGTTTGGCAGTATGTGGGGTATCGACCTTTATTGTAGGAGCAGGAGCTTTTTCGTATTTCGCAGTAACGGTACTTTGGCTTTGTGCTGGACGGCTTACAGAAATACCCCAAGATGCACGAATGATAGCGTTATATTGTAGTTGGATACTGTTTATTACGACTATTTTGCTTCTTGTTTCCATTTTCCCTTGCATTGCTACCCAAACAGGCGAAAAGAGAGTTTATACCTGTATTGGCGATGAAAATATCCTCAATGAACTTGGCAGGTCATTTGAATGCGTAAACGTCAAGGGACCCAATTGCAAGGTTTTTCGCTCTAAAATAGTGATAGCTAAAATGGACGATGGATTTATCCATCTAATAATGCCGCCTAATGTCGTTATGTGGATATGGACCGCTTATTGTTATAATATTTGGGGATTGCAAAATCTCGGGGCTAAAGTAATTGTGCCTGTAGGAATTGCAGGTATAGTGATTGCAGAAGCACTGATTAACCGATATTGGGAATGGTGCTCACAAATGGTCGAAAAAAGAGGTGAAGAATAATGTCGTTTGCACATTTACATGTACATAGCGAATACAGTCTGCTTGATGGTGCCTGCCGAATTAAAAAGCTGGTAGATCGAGTAGCAGAACTGGGTCAAACTGCCTGTGCCCTTACGGACCATGGCGTAATGTATGGTGCGGTAGACTTTTATCGCGCCTGCCAGGAAAAGAACATTCTGCCGATTATCGGCTGTGAAGTTTACCTTGCTCCGCATTCTCGATTTGACCGCAACTATACTAATGGCGAGTCTCATTCGCATCTGGTGTTGCTATGTGAGAATATGACAGGTTATAAAAACCTGATTCACATGGTTTCTTGCGGTTTCTCAGAAGGCTTTTATGTTAAGCCCCGTATCGATATTGAACTACTTCGGGAACACAGTGAGGGCTTGATCTGTCTCTCAGCTTGTCTTGCCGGAGCAATTCCGCGAGCGCTGTCTGTGGGCAACATGAATAGAGCACGCGAATTGTGCAATGAATTCCTCTCCATCTTTGACCGAGAGCATTTCTATCTGGAAATACAGGATCATGGCATCAAAGAACAGCAGATCGTAAACGAGGGTCTGTATCAGCTTTCCAAGGAATTGAATATTGACCTCGTAGCGACCAATGACGCGCATTATCTGACCAAGGAAGATGCACACATTCAGGACGTTTTGCTGGCGATTCAGACCGGAAAAACCATTGATGATCCAACTCGTATGCGTTTTGAAACGCAGGAGTTTTACATCAAAAGCGAAGAAGAAATGGCAAGTCTGTTCCCGGAACATCCGGAAGCGATCACAAACACCATGAAGATTGCGGAACGTTGTCATGTGGACTTCGAGTTCGGTAAATACCATCTACCGGAATTTGATGTACCGGAAGGATATACCTCTCTGGAGTATCTGCAGAAGCTGTGCAATGACGGTTTCGCTGTCCGGTATCCGAACGATGATGGCACTTACCGTAAGCGCCTGCAGTACGAGATTGACATGATTGCCAAGATGGGTTTCGTTGACTATTTCCTTATCGTATCCGACTTTATCGGCTATGCGAAGAGTCAGGGAATTCCGGTAGGACCGGGGCGAGGCTCTGCTGCCGGCTCTATCGTAGCGTACTGTCTATCTATTACAGACCTTGATCCGCTGCATTATTCGCTGTATTTCGAGCGATTTCTGAACCCGGAACGCGTATCTATGCCGGATATTGACGTTGACTTCTGTACCCTTCGCCGCAGTGAGGTTATCGACTATGTAACCCGTAAATATGGCAAAGACCGAGTGGCACAGATTGTTACTTTCGGTACAATGGCGGCTCGTGGTGCTATCCGCGATGTAGGTCGTGTTCTGAATGTCCCGTATGCGGAAACAAGTGAAGTAGCTAAGATGATTCCGGACGAGCTGCATATTACGATTGCAAAAGCTCTTGAGATGAACTCCGAGCTTAAGGAACTGTATGATGACAACCCGACCATTAAAAACCTCATCGATACGGCTATGGCGCTGGAGGGAATGCCGCGCAATACCTCTACCCATGCTGCTGGCGTTGTTATTACAAAGGATCCGGTAGATACCTATGTGCCGCTATCTCGTAACGGAGATCAGATGGTCACACAGTTTGATATGGTTACGATTGAGCAGCTTGGTCTTTTGAAAATGGACTTTCTTGCGCTCCGAAATCTTACCGTTATCGCTGATACCGAGCGAATGATTCGCAAACATACGCCGGATTTCTCCATTGAGAAGGTCGATCCTTATGACCCTGCAACCTACGAAATGCTGGGCAAGGGTCAGACGATGGGCGTATTCCAGCTGGAGAGTGAGGGTATCACCAATGTTGTCACCGGCCTGCAGCCGCAATCCATTGAAGATATTACCGCAGTAGTAGCCCTGTATCGTCCTGGTCCGATGCAGTCCATTCCGCGCTATATCGAGTGCCGTCACCATCCTGAAAAGGTAACGTACAAGCATCCGCTGCTTGAGCCCATTCTCAAGGTCACTTACGGCTGTATGATCTATCAGGAACAGGTTATGCAGGTATTCCAGAGCCTTGCGGGTTACTCGCTCGGCAAGGCAGACATGGTTCGCCGCGCCATGAGTAAAAAGAAGATGAAGGAACTCGAAAAGGAACGTGTGAACTTCGTCCATGGTAATGAAAAACTGGGCATTGACGGTGCGATCAAGCGAGGTGTGCCGGAACAGGTAGCACAGGAATTGTTTGATGAAATCATGGATTTCGCAAATTACGCCTTCAATAAAGCCCACGCTGTATGCTACGCGCTCGTATCTTTCCGCACGGCATATCTCAAGGCGCATTATCCAAAAGAGTATATGGCGGCTCTGTTGACCAGCGTACTGGGAAAAACGGATAAAGTGTCCGTTTACATTCAAGCATCTCGTGATATTGGCATTCCGGTTCTTCCGCCGGATGTTAATGAATCCTACGATGAATTTTCTGTATCCGGAGATCATATACGTTTTGGATTATCGGCCGTTAAAGGCGTTGGTACCAATGTCATGAAAAATCTCGTGGCGGAACGTGACGCCAATGGTAAGTTCCAAAATTTCACCGACTTCTGTGAACGTATGTGCGAGCACGACCTGAACCGCCGAGTTTTGGAGAGTCTTATTAAGTCCGGCACCTTCGATTCAATGGCATATCGCAGCCAGTTGTTGCTGATCGCCGATAAGGTACTCAAAGCAGCAGCAAAGAATTGTCAAAAGAATGTCGAAGGGCAGATGAACCTGTTCGATATGGCGAACGATGATATAAAGAGCGTACAGGTTGAAATGCCGGATATTCCGGAAGTGAATCGCAAGGATATGCTGTCCATGGAAAAGGAAATGACCGGCATGTATCTGTCTGGACATCCAATGGACGAATATGTAGCGCTTGCAGAAAAATCGCAGGCGACAAGTCTGCGGCAAATCATTTCTGATCTGTCAGGCGAAAATGAAGTCCCGCTTTACAAGGATGGAGACCTTGCTCGTATCGCATGCGTTATTTCCGATGTTCGAGCGAAAGCAACAAAAAAAGGAGATATGATGGCATTCGTAACAGTAGAAGATCGCACGGCGTCTGCTGAAGTCGTTGTATTCCCGAAAATCTATCAAAACAGTAAAAATGTCGTCAAAGAAGATACCGCCGTTCTGATTTCTGGTCGTATTGATGCGCGTGAGGACGAAAAGCCCAAAATCATCGTACAGGAGATACGCCCGCTAAATGAAGAGACAGCGGAAATTGCTCAACATCAGAGCGTAGAAGCTGATGTGAAAAAAGAGAGCAAGCAGAAACTGTATATGCGCATCAACAGTATTAAAACGGATGAATGGAATCATATTAAGAAGATTCTCACCAAGCATCCTGGCAATACAATTGTATGTCTTCGTCCTCAGGATCAGCCGAAAAAGACGTTAACAGTAAGTGATGTATATCGTTGCAAGTTATCGGATGAAATACTGGCGGAACTCAAAGCATTGTTAGGAGATAGTTCGGTTGTAGTCAAATAATAGGGCACAAATGTTCTTTTGTTGTTGACAAATATTGCGAATTAGCGTAAAATATAGTCAAGCAATAAGAAGACACAGGTAACAACAATATTGCCTGTATTCATAAAGTTAACAAAAGACAGACTTTTACGAAAGTAATGGTCTGTCTTTTTTTATATATACCAAAATTTTTGAGGAGGAATAATTATGACCGCAGCAGAAAATGGCAGAACGCTGATTCGATACAAGCTATCTTATCCAGCGGCAGACTTTGTGTTTGACGTGGCTACGTATAGCGTATCAGGCGTGGTCGGTGGTTTGAGACCATTAAGGAATGTTCTTAGAATGCGACCATTGACTTCGGTCGCAGATTCCGTTGAGAGTTTCTTTAACGATCTAAACATTCCGCATGTTACTTATTATCGGACGCGACAGACCGACGAACAGTGGGAACGAAGATTGCAGGAAATCCAGCAGGGCGAATATGATCAGCTGATTACTATGTTGGATGGAAAGGAGGTAAAGGTCAAAAAATTACGAAAGGGCGACAATAAGGAAAGTGAGAAAAGCGGACAACCGGAAAACGTTAAAATACGACTCACGGTGGATTGGTCAGTACGCCCGGAAGTTCTTAGACGATTTGGTATGTCGCCGGAACAGTTGATCGGGAAAATTGTCGGCATGTATGATGCTAATTGGAATGCTCTTGTTGCGTCCGCATCGCCACAAATCGTGTCTCGCGAGATCGTAAGAGATGGTCCTGCGTGATGTTTTTTAAAGGAGTTAAATAATTATGGTATTTCGTTCAGTAACCCGAGAACAGGCTCTCGAAGCCGCAGAGGTGCTTGTGCGTCCTTTATGTATTGGAATTGCTACGTACATTATCAACGAGCACTGGCAAGTGGTAATGGTTGATACGGGTAGTTCCTACCGTCTTTCGTTTTTCGAAAAAATGAATGACGAAACGGGTTTTTTGAAAGGACTGAGTTTCGAATACAAGAAACTCGATAAGCATGTAATTGCGGATAGGATTTTTACGCTGATTGCGGCGGCAACTGAGGAATGGAATGAGTGCGAGCGGGAATTTGCGTCGTAAAAAGGAAAGGATTAGAAAGACAAAAGCAGGCTCAATGAGCCTGCTTTTGCTTTCCTAACGATGCTTTTTAACCCTTGACATCGGATTCGCCTCGCTCGCAACTCGGAGCGCATCGTCTGCTACATGCGTATATCTTTGCGTAGTCGAGAGGGAAGAGTGCCCTAAAACATCCATAAGCACTCGCACATCTACGCCGTTCTGCAACATCAGAGTCGCCGCTGTATGCCGGAGTTTGTGAGGGGAAAGGGGAGTGACGCCCGCTTTTAGACATGCCTTTCGAACCAGTGCAGCAACAGCATCTGTGCTAATGCGACTGTGTTTTTGGGACAGAAACAGAGCATTCTCATGCTTTTTCTCTGGATGATAGGAAATCTCGCGGACATCAATGTAATCCTTCATAGCCTCAATGCAGGCGTCCGTAAGATATACCTGTCGTTCCTTTGCACCTTTACCGCGTATCGTAAGAAAATTTTCTCCATCCTCAATACGCAGATCGCTCAGATTGATACCCGCTATCTCGGACACACGCAGACCGCAGGTGAGAGCAAGCAAGATGATAGCATAATCCCGCTCCTCATTTCGGCCTGAGATCGCGTCTAAAAGCTTTAAACTCTGGTCTTCGGTAAAATACTTGGGGAGCGTTTTGGCAAGTTTGGGAGCGATCACGCCCTGTGTAGGATCGACGGTAAGAGCTTCCTTGTGAACGCACAGGTAATTGAAGAACGCCTTCAGACAAGACAACTTACGACGAGCTGAGGTAGGGGAAATGCCATTTTCTTCCCGAGCTGTACCTTCATAAGCAATACGGTCCATGCGAAGATACTCAATGAAGTCCATAATGTCTTGACGTGTGATGTCTTTCACAAAGTTCATGTCCAAGTCCTTGATCTGGATATCATCAAAAGGTGTGCCGTCTTCAACAAGACCACGCTGACGTTTCATGAATCGGAAAAAGATTTTCAGATCAGACTCATAAGCTACGGCACTATTGGCAGAATGGTCGAGCTGCAAGAGCTGATATCGAAGAAACTCCTGTACAGGAACGGGGAGTTCTTTGTAGTTAATCAAGCAAACACCTCCAAAATAGGATTGACCGGATAATTTATTGTTTAATGATACCACAATTCTGCAACTTTGTCAAAAACGCGGTGAAATTGATATTTCACCGCGTTTTTTATGTCCCTCCCCTGAGGAGAATTAAGCGGTCAAAACGTTATTTTTTAAGGTGTCAACGACCGTTTGCGTTATGCATAAAAACTATAGTATATACTATACGCCATATAGTATATACTACAAAACGTCCAAATAGCCCATTTCCAAAAGAGGAACGGAACATCTTGTAGTTTCGTGTACTATGACGAAGAAAAATCTCGAAAAACACACGCTTAAGGAGACAGAAAACGCACGCGTGCGTTATTAAAAACACAAACGTGCGTTATGGTAGTTGTTGGTTTTTGCAGTTGTTTTTGGCGCATTCGAGAATTTTCGGTGAATCTCTCTTCGCACGAACTGATATGGCACATTTTCTCGTCTAATAATCTGTTGGTATTTGGAGATCCGTACCTCCTCTTCTCCTTTCTTTTTTTGTGTGGGCTTATATAGATAATTTGGCGCAAAGCAACTGGTAAAGGGAAGTGCTACAACATGGTACGTCTGCGAAATTCACCTGAATTGTGCAATATGCTGAATTGACTCGGATCCAATCCTGAGGTTTTGCTATACAGATTCGTCAAAATGCACAACAAGATGCTTGCGGGACTGGGTTTGCACCTGCAAGTGGGTTCGATTTCATTTTCAACTTGTGCTCACTTTGAGCACAAGTTTATTCTGTTGTTCAGCTCAGAAAAACATCTTTCTCAACGTCTTCCTTGACGTCCATCAGACTTTCCTTCTCAGCCAGTAGTGCCAGATTGCGAGCCAGTCTGCCGGACACTGTGCTGATTTGCTCCAGCAATTCGATGATTGTTTGGTGCGGATTGCCTTATCGATGATTTCTTTGTCTGCCATGTAGCATTTCTCCTTTGTTTTTTTGTTTCTGATAGTATAAAGACAGGTTGGCGGAACAAAAACCTACCCCTATAATATACTGGAGCCAAAAGTCGATTTGAACGGAAATATTTTCGAAAAACTTGTGCTCATATTGAGCACAAGTCAATCACGCCATATCATATCACGCAGAAGCAAAATATTGTAATAAAAGTGCAGTTCTGCCCTTTTGTAGTGCAAAACTGCACTTTAAAATATTGCGAAGGCGCAATACTGTTTTGCAGATCATCGAAAATATGGTATAATATTGGTATAAAAATATAAGGAGATGATTTGCGTGGCATTACGAAAGCTCAAAAATACTCTCGAAAATCTGGAAAAACATTTGGCCGCCATGGATGATAAAACCTTTTTCGCGCATTTGGGAACGAGTATTGAGGAGCTTCGTGCTATGGCAGAGGCTCAGGAAAAAGAGGAAAACACATGATACTTATTATTGCGGTCGATGATAATAATGGTTTGGCTTTTAATCGTCGTCGACAAAGCCAAGACCGTATTCTTCGGGATAAGATTCTTGGCCTTGTCAAAGGAAAGCGACTATGGGTAACGCTGTACACCGCTCAACAATTCGAAAGTATAAGCGAACATCCGGAATTAAATGTATCGGAAAATCCGTTGACGGAGGCTGTTGCCGGTGAATATGCCTTCGTGGAAAACATGCTTGTTGGTGAATATGCTCGTTGGATCGAAAAAATTGTGCTGTTTCGTTGGAACAGAGCATATCCGTCTGATCTTAAGTTCGACATCGATGTATCCGATGGTAACCTCTGGCGATTAGTGCAAACAGAAGACTTTGCCGGCTATTCGCATGATAAGATTACCATGGAAGTGTACGAGGCGATTGTCTCGGGAAATTAAAAGACAGGAGAACAAAAATGGATTGGAAAAACAGAAGAACATCGCTGCTCGCTCTATTGTCGGCAGCAATGATCATGTTGTCTGGCTGCGGCAGTACGGATGCCGTGCAGTCGAATGCAGACAGCACACAGTCGCAGGTAAGCAGCAGTTACACAGAAACAGATACTGCGACTGCTGACTCTGAATCTCAGGCGTCTTCGTCTGATGGGCTGATTGGTGCCGGCTCGACCGCACAGTCGGTAACCTTATCAGACATTCCAGCGTATTCCGGAGAACCGTATGTAGCCATTAACAATAATGTCCCGTTTTTCTCTGATAGCGACCTCAAGACAACATCCTGGGAAACATATAGCAATCTCGATTCGCTGGGACGCTGCGGAACAGCATATGCCAATGTAGGTCAAGACCTTATGCCGACAGAAAAGAGAGGCAGTATCGGTCAGGTGAAGCCTACCGGCTGGCATACGGTCAAGTACGATAACGTCGATGGCAAGTACCTGTATAACCGCTGTCACCTTATTGGCTATCAGCTTACAGCAGAAAACGCAAACGAAAAAAACCTTATTACCGGAACGCGCTATCTTAATGTAACCGGCATGCTTCCGTTCGAGAATATGGTTGCTGACTATGTGAAAGAAACAAACAACCATGTGTTGTATCGCGTAAGGCCAATCTTTGAGGGCGACAATCTCGTAGCGAATGGCGTACTGATGGAGGCAAAATCCGTTGAGGATAACGGTGAAGGCGTAGAGTTCAATGTTTTCTGCTACAATGTACAGCCCGGTATCAGCATTGACTATGCTACCGGCGACAGCTCAGCCGATAGATCTGAAGCGACGGCATCGTCTTCCAGCAGCAGCTCGTCTGCAGCAAGTAGTACCGTAACTGCCGCCCCTGCCCCGAAGACAGAGGTGTCAAACAGCACTTCCTCGTCGAGCGGCGTTTCCTCGACCTACATTTTAAATACCAACAAAAAGAGGTTCCATACACCCGATTGCAGCAGCGTAAAGCAGATGAAGGATGCCAATAAGAAGGAATTCTCAGGCAGTCGCGATGAGCTGATTGCCGAGGGTTATGTTCCTTGCAAAAAGTGCAACCCATAAGATTAAAAGACCGGGAAACCGGTCTTTTAATCTTATGTTTGTTGACGCAAATCCGCAAAGGTGTGATGGCAAATATTTAACCACAAGTTGAATGACAAACAGGAATTATTGTAGTATAATAAGTACAGAACAAGAGAAGAACACTTCTCAGAAAGGAAAACTCGCCATGAAAAACATGACTTCTGCTATCTGGTATATGAGCGAATCTCAGGCTATCGTCGAACAGTACGAGTATAGTCTCGTTATGACGCGCCCATATCAGGATAAGCAAGGATTTATGTTGGAATTGGCAGTCTGATAATTCAGACAGTTTCCCCTCTCTGATGATTAACCGCTTGTCTTGGTTTCAAGGCGAGCGGTTTTTTTAATGCCTTCGGGCATGATTTCTGAGAGGAGATGTTTTCTGAGATGGATATGCCATCGATTAACCTTACTTTAACTGGTGCGAACATAGCAGCAATGCGTGAGGCAGCAGGATTGTCGGTAAAAGACTTGCAAAAGTTTTTTGGCTTCAATTCGCCGCAAGCAATTTACAAATGGCAAAATGGAGTGTCGCTTCCATCTGTCGATAATCTTGTGATACTGGCAAGGATACTGAAAGTTCGAATGGATGATATTATAGTCCTCGATTCAGTTGTTGCCTGAACGCAGGAGGCAATCTCCTGCATATGGTCTGTTCGTCTAATTGGCCAGGACACAGCCCTCTCAAGGCTGAAACGCCGGTTCAAGCCCGGCACAGATCACCACTACGGTGCTTTCGTCTATCCGGCAGGACATCGGCCTTTCACGCCGAAAAGACGGGTTCGAATCCCGTAAGCATCACCACTTACTATTCGGGGGTATTATAGCTCAACTGTTAGAGCAGCGGTCTCCAAAACCGAAGGTTGGGTGTTCGATTCGCCCTGCCCCTGCCATATTGGGATGTAGCCAAGCGGTTACGGCACCGGTCTCTGAAACCGGCATCGATGGTTCGAATCCATCCATCCCAGCCATACGGAGAGCGAACTCGGGAGGTCCGAGACGCGCTTGCTAAGCGATGTGTGCTGCCAAATCAGCATTGGGTTCGCGTCCTACGCTCTCCGCCACATGAGCCAGTAAGCATAGTTGGCGATTGCAGCAGACTGTAAATCTGTGACATTTGAAACACCGTTGGTTCGACTCCAACCTGGCCCACCATTTAGAAAGCGACTCCTTTGGGAGTCGCTTTTCTATATAACATTGGTGCACGGTATTTTATTCGCGAAATTACAAAATCCTTGGCTGCAAAGTTAAGGTCTCAGCTTTGGGCAGAAGCCCCAGAGTATGAGCGTAGAACCTCTTGCACATTGGCGATATTGCGTTCGCTTGCTGCGGAGTTTAATAACCTCCTGCAGCAGGCTGAACAACCTGCATAACATCAATCTGCAATGCGTATTCTCAGCATAGAAATAGTCGGCTAATAGTCGTCAGTCGTATGTCCTCTATGGCATTTTCTCGTATAGCAATTTGTTGGTGTTTGGAGATCTGTGCCTCATCTTCTCCTTTCTTTTATGTGGGCTGACATAGATAATTTGGCGCAAAACAACTGGCGCAGAGGGAGTGACAGCAAGGTCAGATCAGAACCGCAAGCATACTAAGCGGGTTTTGTCAAGAGCAGAAATCACCCTTCGTGAGTGACTTTTGCGCCGTTGACGATCTCCTTCACTTGTGCTCATTTTGAGCATAAGTTATTGCCGCTCACTTTTTTTCTGTGATATAATGGTTCCAAGGGTGGTGTTCCAGATGATTAAACGCTCCGTCTGCATATATAACGGCAAACCAATTGGTATCGAAAGCATATACACGGTCATCGACGGCAAGCAGATCAATATTCCAGAAAAGCTGAAATGGCTCAGCTCCAAAAGCAAAAATCATGAGTTATTCTGCCCTTGTGGCTGCCGGGCGAATTTGACACTTGTTGCCGGTCAGAAAATGCTCCGGGCGCAACATTTCCGCATCAATGATGCGGCCGCCGAGAAAGAATGTACATATGTCGAGGAAACACAAGAATCGCTCGACTCTAAAGTCCTTTTGCATTGCTGGCTTGACAAGAATCTGCGTACAGATGATATCGAAACCCGCGTGCCGATTTGCAGGATTGGTAACTCGATGCGGAAGTACGAGTTCTCGTTCCTGTCGGAAAGCCGAAAGGTTGCTATCAGCTATGCACATGACAGCACCTCTTGGACCGACGAGAAGTTCTCGATTCTGCGAGAGAACAGCAACGGCGTTCGCTTGTTTTGCGTCACTGACTGGAATGAGCACAACTGCACAGGGCAATATCCAGAACCGCTGATGCGTATGCAGGAACAGCAAGGGTACTGCCTGTTTCTTGATCAAGAAAATGCAGATTATAAGGGAGCAAAGTTGAACGTCATATGGCATGGAAAAAATTGTGATGGTTTCTGGACAGAGGTACAGGTCATTTGCGATGAACTGGATGCGTATGCGATAGCCGATAATGGCGATTTGCTGCATAAGGGCAAGAGCGTTGCCGATACCGTTGCCTCCGCCAAGACATATTTCGAAAAACGTCAAAAGGAAATACCAGAAGAACGCGCAGAGGCAGCACGCAAAATAAGAGAAGAAAACGAACGCCTGCGCCAGCTTTACATCGAACAGCAGAAGCGAGAACGGCAGCGAAGAGAAGCCGAAGAAGCAGCATATCAGGCGAAGCTGGCTGATAGGTTGGCAACAAGCAAGAGAGTCGTTACCGATCGACACGGCAACCGAGTGTATTTGTGCAAAGATTGTCAGCAAATCAGACGAGAAATAGCTATGGCTGTTCGCGGCACAGGGAACAATCCAAATCTCGGAATTTGCAAAAGCTGCAAAGAAAAAGAAAATGCAGAAACGAGGCAGGCAGCCGCAAAGGCATTGGTCGAGTCGATTCTCAAAGACGGGATACCCAAGAGGGAGAAAAGAGAGCCGTTGAAATGTCCTCGTTGTGGAGAAAAATTGCAGGAGAAAGTGGGTCGGTATGGAAGGTTCGTTGGGTGTAGCAATTATCCCGCTTGCAGATATACAGAGAAGGTATAGCGTAGGGAAAAGGAAATCCCATCGTCGGAAGACGGTGGGATTTTTCCTATAAATAGCGAAGAGCTACATCCTGTCAGACACCATTACAGAAGGATGTTTATTTTCAAGATAGAAGAGGGCTTCCAAGAAAAGATCTTCCATATACAGGTCTCCCATAAAATCATAGGGATACTCAAGGTTTTGAGAATCATCAATATCTTGATAAGAATAAATAAAAGTATATTTTGCTGCTGTGCAACAAACATAAGACGGGAGTTGAATGATATTATCGTTTGCGTCAATATTATTGGCTTAGTTCGGAAAGCGGAGTTTCTTGAGCATGATAATCCAGCATGTTCGATATGTGTTGTTTGAAGGTCATGGTTTTTGTTCGATTTTCGCCAAGTAAAGCTTTTAGCACTGATGAGCTACAATAATCTTCGTCAGCTGCACATGTTAGATCATCAAGAAGGATCTCTTCACCATAAGCTGTTAAAGCTGCTTCAAAATATTTCTGATTGAGTATTGAAAAATCTTGATTATCGTTAGGATAACGATATAATGCCGTTTATTATGATATCCCAGCTCACAATAAGTTATCCTTCGATTCTGTCTTTGATAAGTATTTTGTCAATTGAATTTCTTTGTCTTTCCAATGTGTTACATCATTGATAACTATTTTTTCTATGATTTTGATATAATGTTCAGCAAAATCCCAGTCAGGAAGATATCCTTGAGGGTGAAGTGTGTGTTTATTGTCAATAATCGGAATATCGAAAGAATCCGTTTTTACAGGGAGAAGCACGGGAATATTTTGGATTTTGCTCCAAGAACACATATTGCCATAGGAGAAAATGCTTGGAAGAAAAAACAATTTTGAAATGATATATTGTCCGGATAATTCATTCATTTTAAATTTGGGAATTAACGCAAATATTCGTGCATGCGTTACCATTTTGTATGGAATGTTTCGATAAAATGTATTTCCAAACATATCAACGGTTAAGGTATGGGAGAAGATGTTTTTGGATGGCCTATCTGTTTTTCCGACAAATCCGCAATCAGTTCGTCCCGCACTGACCACATCAAAACCTTTGCCGTTCAGGTCTTTTTTTGTATATCAACGTCACCGAATTCCGAATAAAAAAGATCCGCAAGTCTAAATTCTTTTGTCTGCTTTGTTGGCTCTATTGCCAGTACCGCTTTATCTTCCTCTGTCAGCTCACAATCATTAAGCCCGGATACGATAAGATATTGATCCAGCTCCGCGATACGTTGCTGCTCCAGCTCCGAGATGTACTGTTCCATGTAGGCCCAGTCGATTTCACCGATATCAGTGATGGGAAGCTGGATAGTGGAGGCGGCTAATGTTTGCATTGTGGGGTAACTGTTGTATTGATTACCATAGATTCGCATTTCTTTGTTTATTACTGTTTGAAAAAACAAAAATACATTTTGAATTTGGAAATGCTTAGGGCGCAGTAAAAATATGTTCTGGCTGGCATACCACTCTTTTTCTCTCCACAAAGCAACGGTTTCTCCTACCTGAACAAGGGAAAACTTTTGGCTGGGTTAGGAGGAAAAGACAACTTATGCAGATGTCCTTGTATTCCATACTCGGTAGATGTTCTGCCAATAAAATCGTACTCGCCATCAGTGGAAAATTCTATTTTGTTTTTATCAACGCTTTTTGTCGTTGAAATGTTGAACAACTCTGATAATAAAAAAGATTTATATTGCATATGTATACCTGCGTTCCATATTGTGCTCTATTTGAAATAAGTATCGGTGAAATCAACAATCTTTACCGTTAACATTTCTTTGTTTTGGCAATATTGTTTTACGAGATAAAGCAGATATTGGATTAACCCTCCTATGTTTACATCGTAAGATATATCGCGAGAATCAATTGTAGTAATATGATTGCTGTAGAAAAACGGACTTTGTTCTTGAACAACAAACGCAAACTTCGAAATTGAACGATTGCCGACATCAGTAAGTTTGTTTGTGAAGTCAATATCATTAGACATTTCATGCAAGAAATAACATCTGATTTGATAAATAAAGTTGCCATCCAATTTAGGAATGAGACCATATGGTGTTTTGCGGCACTGTAAAATGCTTTGCTGATATTCCTCCATTTTTTGTCTTACAATCTCATCGTTGCAATCATGTAAGTTTTCCCAATCATCACACCACATAGTAAATCTCTCTGCATCGTGATGTTTCTGGGTATATATCCCGTTTTTATTATAGTTTCGTGGGAAATTCTCTTTCAAATAAGAATCGGCTTGAGCGTTCTTGTCAAACCATTCATCGGGATATTTGTCTTTCGCGCATCTTGCAACTAAGGTTAAAGCAAGCGCAAACGATGCAAAGTGGCAGCCGCTACTTAATGCACGCTCGGCCTCAGCGATAAGAGCGGATATGTTTACAATACCCGCTCGGTAACGCATTAAAGAATCCCTTAGTTGTTTTTGAATGGATGAGTGTTCTTCATTTGTTTCCATATCAGTTAACTCTTCCTTTCATAAGCTGTGATAGCTTCCAGCTCAAATATTCCGCGACGGTTCTTTTGAAATCCTCTTCTGTTGGCGTTGTGTCGAGCACCTGATGTTGCATGAACAGCCAGTCGTTGCCTTCCAGCGTAATGCAGTCTTTAATGACTTTACCGTTGGCCTCGGTATAATACTGTGTTTTTGGCTTTTTGCCAAGTACAATGGCGAGCACTTCATCGTAGCGATCTTCCGCGTGGTCAGTGTTGCGCAGGTTGACCTCCTGCGTAGATTTCTTGCGGTTCTGACGGCTGTATCCGTCCTCGGAAAAGTCGATAAAGGTCACAACGTCATCCTCTTCGTGCGGACGGTTGACTTTGAACAGGAAGATATATACGTTGACGCTGGCCTTGTTGCCGAACAACCCAGAGGGCATCTTGATGCTTGCCATTTCTTCAACTCCCTTGTGTGGAGACTTTGAATTGCCTTCTATTAAAACAATTCCATACAAATTGAAGAAAACGACATTTTGGCGCAAGCAAACTGGAGAAAATGAAAGAACTACCCTTTCGGGTAGCTCTCGGAAATCATAGGCCTCAACTTGTGCTCACATTGAGCACAAGCGCCCGCTCCCGCTTGTCAAGGTCAAAAATGACCTCCGATGGGTCAATTCTGCTCTTGACAAAACTCTTGATTTATGCTTGTCGGCACGCGAATCGGAGATTCTTGCCCGGTTTTGATCACACGACAAAAATGTGCAAAAGTGCGCATGATTGCTCAGCTTGTGTTCGCCAGAACGGGCCGGATGTGGTATAATAGAAGTAGCAAGATTCTATCAATATTCGGGAAGGAGAAAACTCATGAAGAAACGACTTGTGGCAACTGCAATGGCGGCCATTATGGCTGTCAGCAGCGTACCATCTGCAGGGGCACTGTTGGACGGATTCAACGCGAACACGAATACCTACAAGGAACAATTCACGGACGTGCCCTCCGGCGCATGGTACCATGACTCGATCAAGTCTGCCTACGAACTCGGTCTGGTAAACGGTATCAGCAATACTAAGTTCTCGCCGACAACAAAGATCAACAAGGACCAGTTGACTGTGCTTATCGCCCGCATCCATTCGGCATATTACGGCGAACCTATCGAGAACAATACATACGATACCGGCGGTTGGGCACAGAAATACTACTACTATGTCGACCACCATATTGCCCTCGATTATAGCAGAGAAATTATGAACGGCGAAGACGGCGGCGTATCCCGCTTTCAGTTCGCCTACTGGCTGAGTCAGGCATTGCCGGAATCCGCGTATACTGCTATCAATACTGTTCCTTCCGGACAGATCTACGACCTTCTGAAGAGTGACGTACATATCGGCGATGACCGAGATCCACAGGAAGGCATCAACCGGATCTACTTGCTGTATCGCGCTGGCATTCTGACCGGCAGCAACGAATATGGTCGTTTCAAACCCGATGACAGTATCAGCCGCGCAGAGGTCACGACAATCGTTACGCGTATGGTCGATCCGGAAAAGCGACAGAAGATTTCGCTAACGCCGATTCCGCCCTCTGGTATCGCAAGCTATCTTGGCAAATACTATACCAACACCGATCCTCGGCGCTCGTGGATTGGTCATTACCTTTATATCGAGGAAGTGAGCGGAGATAAGCTTGGATTCACCTATGTGTGCGCTAATAGTGGTCGAGTGATGCTGTTCACCAACAGCGCGGGCACATATGTTTCCTCTAATAAAGTAATTGCTACCGGTACGGCATATTATTCCGGCATGCCAAATACTGTACAGAATATCAAGTATGAAATTACCTTCCTTGGCAAGAAGATCCATCTTAAGATTACTGGTGATGATTGGATTAAGATCGAAACGAATTTCGTAACCAAAGGCACAATGGACTGATGTCCCACAAACAAGAAAAGAGCCGCCCTTTCGGGTGGCTCTTCTGCTTGAAAAGAAACGCAGGCAATGTCAACAACGGCATCTGTGCGAAGTAAAAAGGGACTCATCCTGAGCCCCTTTTCTATGAAAGTTTGATACGACCTCAATCACACCGGAAAGGGGTTTCTTTGTATTTGCCATAAGTGTTTTGGCGCTCAGTCTCCGTCCCAAACTCCGTCCGGCCTCATCTTCGCCAGAGCAAGCAACTGATATAGCGGACGCTTGGCGTTACCTTCGGTTGCTTTCCAGTAGTTCGGATCCGTGTCGTTGTTCAAACCGGCAATAGCCTTTTCCAGTACCGGAATGCTCTCTGCGCCGGTCTTGCCGTAAATGGAACGAATGCCATCCTTCCCGAATACATTGGGCCGCCGGTAGATGCTGCCGTAGTTGTAGGTGATGTTCAGCCAACATTCCCGAGTGCCGTTAATGGCAAAGGTGCCGCCGGCCATTTGGTGTGGTGCGTTTGTTTGCAGCGGCTCCATCGTTACAGGATCGCAAAGCGTGATGTCATAGCTCATAGTTCATTCTCCTTTCGCCTTGGGCACTTATGCAGCCTGTGGTTTCAACTTGTGCTCACTTTGAGCATAAGTCGGTTATTTCGTCTTCCGCACCAGCCATGCGTCCGGCAGGTATCGCCCGGTCTTTTGCGGACTGCTTGTCTTCGTTATCATTTCGCCCATATAGGTCATAGATGAACTGGAGCCTCCGTCCATGTTCATGGCGTTCCAGCAGCCGTACCTCAGCAGAATGTTTGCGCATTCCGACACCGTTGTTCCGAGGCTATGTGTTTGCCGGCCATCTATGATGAGCATTAACGTTGTTTTATCAGAAGTCTGACCAATAGCCGTTCTCGGCTGTATGCCCATGCCGTAAGAACCATCGGTACAGTTCTCTCCGTTAAGAACGATGATAGGATAAAACTGCGCCGCATCTCTGAGTTCCTTTACATTTAGTCCATAGCCCATTCGCAGGTTATCGTTTTTATCGTATCCTACGATTTGGTATTGGCCATTGATGGCAGGATTTATTACAGATTCTTCAGATTTTACGAGCCCTACCGGAATATCGCCCATACCGTTTCCGTTGTCGTCTTGAAAACCACTTGCGTTAATGCCAAGCACCGCGTTATTCGCCTTGCACTGCTCAGTTACGGACTGACCACGTCCGGAAAGCGTATTGTGGGACAGGAATACCTGCGAGCTGTCCTTAATGATTGCGAGCTTGCCTTTGTACCCTTCGCCGGATGCTTCAACGATAAGCAATTTGTTGGGTACATCAATTGCCCATATGGGGTCACCGGCAGTAGTCTTAATCCCTTGCTTGACGATGTCCTTGACCTGTAAGGTTGCGAGCTGTTCTTCGATAATAGTTGCCGGCAAAGTATTCATATCAACTTCTGGGAACAATGTGGTGAATTTCTTCTGCTCGGTTTCCGTCTGCTTGGGTTCGACTTGAACGGGATGAACAGGCAAGCGGCTTTCCTTGATCATGTTCTTCTCAAACTGCCGTTGCACTTCTTCCATAACTTCGTCGATTACGCTTTGAGGAATAAAAGCCGTTGCAAGCCACTGATGTCTCATAGTCGACATGGCGGTTTCGATATAGGTCGTGCGAAGGTTTGCGATTACTGGAATTTCAGTATAGACAAGAAAAAGATACAAGCCAGATAAGGCAGCAAGTGAACCTAATGCAATGGCACTTCTTTTGAATAATTTTTGATGTTTTGAAAATATGTTTTTGAGTTTTGAAGAAAGAGTTTGTTTTTCGATAATAACATCAAAACTTTCGTATACTTCTTCAAACTCGGATGCTGCGCTTTTGGAAGTTTGTTTGACTTTTGGCTTGTTTCTCTTTTTTGAACTCAAACCCTCACCCCGCTTTTCTAATCGCAAATACTAACATCTTTCTCATATCCTTTTAATTATCTATTCCGTTCGTATGATGAAAAAGTGACTTTTTGGCGCAGGATAACTGGTAAAAGAAAAACCGCCCCTTATGGGAGCGGTTTGTGTTGTGGGACTTAATTTTGGGATCTGCTCAGGATCTTAAGCAGTCGAACGAAGATGTTGACCCCATCGAGGTACAACTCCAGCGCGAAGGTGACGGCATTGCAAAGCGTACGACGAGCTTGGTTTGCCTGTAGAAAATCGAAACCGATAAATGCAGCCATGATAATGACGACGGCAAGGTCGATGAATGTGCTGCTGCGACCAAAGAAAATCCGCAGTGAAAATTCTACGACGATGACTGAAAACAGACTGATCGAAAGCACCGGTCCGAGAGCATCGAACCATTGCGGACGAATACAGGCGCAAAGTATCATGATGGCAGCGATAAGCGCGGTTCCAACAAGAGCGTATACGACAGTTTCGAAGTAGAACGTGGACAAGCAACCGGCTAAGAATATGCCTGATGGAACGACGAACAAGGTCAACTACTCCTGACAGGTGTCAGGAGCTTGGGGAACACGGGTCGGTGGCTATCCGACAACATAAATGCACCCAAACTTATCCGGATACAGCGAACGCGCCTGCCTTTCCGTAGAAAGACGGGTGGAGGTTTACCAATGACCGGACGGTTATCCTGGTGAGTTGCCATACCAGGGCAAGTTTCGAGTAACTATTATATAGGATCAGACTGCATGAGCAATCTGGAGTCCTCGATTTAAGATGTTTATCGCTGCGTTAGTATCACGCTCATGCAATGTCTTGCACTGGGGACATACCCAACTGCGGTCTTTCAATGAAAGATGTTCGTCACCCTGCATAACATATCCACAGTTGCTGCAAGTCTGCGTTGTATTTTTCGGCGGAACAAGAATAACTGTTTTGCCATATAACGCAGCCTTGTACTGCAGCATTGTCAGGAACTTTCTCCAACCAGCGTCAACGATCGCACTGGCAAGGTGGTGATTTTTCATCATATTACGAACCTTCAGGTCCTCTGCAGCGATAAAGTCTTGGTTCTCGACTTCTCGTTTTGAGAGGACATGAAGGTAATCCGTTCTACGACGTTCCACCTTGCGATGTATGTATGCAGTTTTCCGACGCTGTTCTTGGTAACGCACCGATGTCCTTAACGACCGGCTGCCTTTTTTAGCGTGTTCAGCTTTGCGGCTTTGTTTGCGTTGACTTTTGCTCAATTCCTTTTGGACCTGGCGACGATAACGCCGGTTCTCTGATGCGCTTCCATCGGAAGTGTTCACCAGTTCAAGGAGATTAAGGTCAATGCCATGCATCTTTCTCGTTTTCGGAAGAGCTTCATAGAATGGTTCTTCCGATGCGATAGAGAAAGATGCCCAATATTCACCGACAGAATCGCGGCTGATGCAGATAGAACCGATACGAGTATCACAGGTGCGCTCTCGTAACGCTTTCAGCAATTTGGGTGATGCGCCAATGCGAATACGACCTAACTTTGGGAGCGTTACATGATGCATATCCTCGAAACGCACGTTGCATTTTAAACCATCTGGTGTCTTGCGATAATGCGCGTTTGTTTGATAGGACTGCTCATACGACTTCCGTTTAAAGGTAGGAACACCGGCATGGCGTTCCCGTTGGTTCTTCCAGGCAGTAGAGTAATTCTTCATCGCATTGGCAATAGCCTGTTCGTCAACATCTTTACCATAAAGATAAGGGAGTGCGTTCTTAATATTTCGTACCGGACCGGTTATATTGGACAACGAATCCAGCTTATCACGATAAGCAGGTACGAAGGACGCCACTTTCGAAAGACGATATTTTTCGTTGTTGCACGTAACCAAATGGTTGTACACAGAACGGTTAACGCCGTCGTTCACGGCGATCAAACGTTTCTGCTCGTTCGATGGGTAAATCTTAACCTTAAGACCAATGTGATAAGGCATTTCAGCAGAC
>ENA-UOJA01000928-UOJA01000928.1-human-gut-metagenome-genome-assembly--contig:-C19-NODE-928-length-26225-cov-9.289683_pt1 | contig 26225 bp, 20 predicted proteins | sample MGYA00242337_ERZ723884 | MGnify/ENA metagenome assembly ERZ723884
AAAAATATAAAATTAGAAATGGTATTGTGTTGGAAAAGGTAACAGACTATTTAACAGATAACATTTCAAATCTCACCTCTCCAAGAAAGTTGACGGAAGCAATAAAAGGGAAAGGTGATACGGCGGACCACAAAACAGTTGACAAGTATATAAATTATCTTTGTAGAGCGTTTGCTTTTTATAAAGTACGCAGATATGATATTCAAAGGAAAAAGTATCTGGCGAGTACGGAGAAGTATTATTTATGCGACCACTCTTTTAAATATGCGAAGCTGGGAACTAAGAATCCAGACTATGGAAAGGCAATGGAAAATATTGTAGCGATTGAACTTATGCGTAGAGGGTATGAATTGTATGTCGGAATACTTTACAAAAAAGAAATTGATTTTGTGGCGATAAAGGAAAATGAAAAGATATACATTCAGGTTGCCAATAGCATAGAAGATGAGAAGACAAAAGAGCGCGAACTTGCACCATTGCAAAAAATAAAAGATGCTTATCCGAAAATGATTATAACGAGAACCGGTTATCCTTATGGGATACCGGTGAATCACTGGTATCATGAAAAAGACGGAAAAATCTATTTTCATGGTGCCAGGGAAGGGCATAAGATTGATGCGATAAAAAATTGTGACAAGGTTTCCTTCTGCGTATACGACAAAGGTTACCGGGAGGATGGTGACTGGCCATTGCACATCCGAAGCGTTGTGGTGTTCGGACGGATTCGGATGGTAGAGGAACAGGAAAAAGCCGTGGAAATATGTACCAATCTGTGCAAAAAATTTACCGATGATGCGGCATACATAGAGCAGGAGCTTTTACACTCCGGTGGACGGGTTCTTTGTCTGGAATTAAGCCCGGAAAGCATGACTGGAAAGCTGGTAAAAGAGTCTTAAGTGGTGGAGCATAAAGGAAAGGAAGAGCAGAATGAACATCAGAAGAGCAAATGAAAAAGATATCCCAAGGCTGATAGAATTATTAGGACAGGTCCTTCAGATTCACGCTGATATCAGACCGGATATTTTTATAGCAGGAACTACAAAATACACAAATGAAGAACTGTTAGAAATGATAAAAGATGACACAAATCCGATTTACGTGGCTGCGGATGAAAATGATGTGTGCATGGGATATGCCTTTTGCAGACTGAGAGAGCAGCCATTTTCCAATAATATGGTTCCGTTTACGTCACTTTTTATTGACGATTTGTGTGTGGATGCATTAACAAGGGGGCAGCATATCGGGGAAGCTCTGTTTGAACATGTCAAAAGTGAAGCGAAACGTCTGGGCTGCTATGAAGTAACACTCAATGTGTGGGCAGGAAATACTTCGGCAGAAAAGTTCTATGAAAAAATGGGGCTTAAGACAAAAGAGAGACAGATGGAATATATCCTATAAGTTTGATTGGGTTGCCAGACGAATCGCTTCAATTTCATGCTTTGCAGGTTAAGAACGACTGTTTTACCGTTTCTTAATTGGATATATGTTATGATTGAAAGCACATAAAACCCAAAATGACAATTATGGAGGAAAAATAAGCATGGACATGGGAAACGGCGACCCCGCCACGGGCAACGCCATTATGGGCAGTTCGATTGTAACATTATTATTCATTCAGGTTCTTTTAATCGCGTTAAATGCAGTGTTTGCCAGTGCAGAGTTAGCGGTGCTTTCAGTAAATGAGACGAAGCTGGAACGGCTTGCCGGGCAGGGAAATAAGAGAGCGAAGCGTTTGTATAAACTGACGCAGGAGCCGGCGAAATTTTTATCTACCATACAGATAGCGATTACATTATCCGGATTTCTTGGCAGCGCCTTTGCAGCCGATGGTTTTTCCGACCCGCTCGTGGAATGGGCATTGGGTCTGGGAACGACGCTTTCCAGACAGACATTAGACACGATAGCCGTCATTTTTATTACGTTAGTTTTATCTTATTTTACCCTGATTTTCGGAGAATTGGTTCCAAAGCGGATTGCCATGAAAAAATCGGAGGAACTGGCACTGGGGGTGTCCGGTATTGTCAGCGGTATTTCGGTTTTATTTAAGCCGGTCGTATGGCTTCTTTCTGTTTCAACCAATGCCATTTTACGATTGCTTAGAATTGATCCCAATGAAACGGATGACCATGTCGGAGAGGAAGAGATTCGCATGATGGTCGAGACAGGAGCGATTGATAAAGAGGAGCAGGACTTTATCCGGAACGTGTTTGAATTTGATGATTTGACGGCAGGGGAGATATTGACGCATCGTACAGATGTGACGATTCTCTGGATGGAGGATTCAGATGCCGTGTGGGAGGAAACTGTTTGCAATAGCCGTTTTTCATCCTATCCGGTCTGCGATGGCTCTCCGGATCATGTGATTGGAATCTTAAATGCGAAGGATTATCTGCGGTTGAAGGAACGCAGCCGGGAAATTATTATGGAAAAAGCAATAGAGCCGGCTTATTTTGTGCCAGAGACTATCAAGGCGGATGTCTTATTTCGCAATATGAAAAAAATACATAAGGGGATTGCCGTAGTGCTGGATGAATACGGCGGAATGGCGGGTATCGTCACACTAAACGATTTGATTGAAGAACTTGTAGGAGAACTTCAGGAGAACTCTGCTGGAGAGGGCGTGGAACAGCCGCCGATTGAGCTGATAGAGGAAAATACCTGGCGGATAAGTGGAAATGCCAGTCTTGATGAGATTGAAAAGGAGCTTGATATCAAGTTTGGTGCAGATAACATTTATACCTTTACCGGATTTGTGTTTGATAAGCTAAATGGCATACCGGGAGACGGAGAGCCTGATATAAAATTGGAATGTGACGGAATTTCAATTCTGATAAAGCGGATTAAGAATCACCAGATTGCACTTGCGGAAATAAGAAAAAATAAGGAGTAAAAAGGGGTGAGAGTCCCTAATCCGCCCTAGTAGTGGGAAGGATACAGCCAAGACCAAGGGTGTCCTATTCATAGCAATGATTATGATTAACGTGAGGGGAATCTGAAGGAAGGTGGAGGCAAATCTCTGGTCTGACGACCAGAAATCACATCAGGCTATAGTTAAGGATAAGGTTGCATTACAAATTAAAGTCCAATAACTACTCGGAATTAGCTATAGTAAATGTGGCAGATAGATGGAGAGAAAGAAACGTGTGGTACCAAGGGAGGTCTCGTCAGCGGACTGAAACAAACGGACTAACAGTCCGTGTATGAAATCCGTCAGTAACAACGAATGGCGGGAAGTCAGCAGAAGCCATAGTAAACCAGTAGTTGCAAACACTGGCGAAGGGCTGAACTTTAGGAGACACAAGCAATGAACGTAACTGAAAGTAGGTTTAAGAACAGACAACTTCATATAGAAGACTATCTGCAAATGGTATCTGCGGAACAGGAAGAGTATGAATGCGGTGTATTACTTTTTTCATACGCAGGATCCTGAATGGTGTATTAAAAGGTTGCATGAATTGGACAAACAAGTTAGTGTTTATGATAAAATGGAGATTGATAAACAGAATGAATAAAGTAGCGATTGTTGCCTGTTCCAATGGGCAGGAAAAAGAATATGAGAGCCAGAACAACGAGCTGGTCGAAATTTTAAAATCAAATGGAAAAGATGTGGTGCTCAGTAATTGTCTCTATGCAAAAAGAGGTGTTTTTCAGGGAACTCCCAAAGAGAGAGCCGATGAACTGATGCGGATGTTTGAGGACCCTGACGTCAGCGAAATCTATGATATTTCCGGTGGAGATATCGCCAATCAGCTTTTGCCATATATTGATTTTGATTCCGTTGCGAAAAGTAAGGCGGTTTTCTGGGGGTATAGCGACCTTACAACAATAATCAATGCAATTTATACGCTTACCGGTAAAGAGAGTGTCCTGTATCAGGTAAAAAATATGGTCTGGGGCGATGCTACAGAAGTTCAGCGAAATCGATTTTTTAACAGAGAGGAGCTCTTTCATCCAAGGTTTTCTTTTTGCCAGGGCGACTCGATGGAAGGCGTTGTGGTAGGTGGAAACATCCGGTGCTTTTTAAAGCTGGCAGGGACAAAATATTTTCCGGACTTGCAGGGAAAAATATTATTTCTTGAAAGCCTGGGCGGACTTCAGGCGCAAATGGCTGCTTACTTAGCCTGGTTGCAGCAGCTTGGGGCATTTGAAAAAGTAAACGGCATTTTGCTTGGAAATTTCAGGGAGATGGAAAAAGCGGGCTGCGAACCGGAAATCGTTGAATTGGTGAAAGACTATGCGGGACCTGGACTTCCGATTGCAAAGACAGGCGAGATTGGGCATAAAAATGATTCAAAAGCAATCGTGATTGGGAAGCAGATAGAAATGAAAAATAAATTTTAGCATAATTGCGGAATGTGGTGAGGGATGGAAGAAGGGGAGCTTATGAATATAAAATATGCAACAACGGAAGATATTGCTGCGATTGCCGCAGTTGAAGCAGAATGTTTTCCGCCTGCGGAAGCAGCAACGGAAAAGGAATTTATTGAAAGAGTGAAATATTATGGAAATCATTTCTGGTTAATGTATGAAGCCGGAAAGCTCATTGCGTTTGTGGATGGTTTTGTAACAGACGAGCCGGATTTAACGGATGAAATGTATGAGAATGCAGCCATGCACAACGAAAATGGTGCGTGGCAGATGATTTTCGGGGTCAATACACTTCCGGATTACCGCAGACATGGATATGCCGGAGAACTGCTTTGTCGTGCGATTGACGATGCAAAGCAGCAGGGGCGCAAGGGACTTGTACTGACCTGCAAGAAAAAGCTCATCCCATATTATGCAAAGTTTGGCTTTTTTGATGAAGGTGTGTCTGATAAATCCACACATGGAAATGTTGTGTGGCACCAGATGCGGCTGTCTTTTTAATAAAGGAAAGATGCCGCAGGATTATGACAGAGTGTCCTATATTATGGACCAGGTTCAACAGCTTCATGTCGATTGGAGACCGGATGTATACAGGCGGGTAAGCCCATTGATTACAAGAGAAATGTATGAGGAAATTTTAAAAGAGAACAACTGGTACGTGGCGGAAGCGGATGGAAGGGTTGCAGGGGTTCTCGAATTGATGAAACGTCATGTAGAAGGTCCGGCACAGGTGACAAAGGATATCCTTTATATAAGCACGATGGCAGTTGATGAAGAATATCGCGGGAAAGGGATTGGGCACAAATTTTTTGAAAAGGTAAGACAAATCAATCAATATGGAATTAAAGGAGCGGAAACTTCGTTCGCAGTTCCCACCTTTTTGAGTTTGAGAAACAATGTCCGGAAGATTAGTCTGGCGAGAGGACCGACAATAATAAGCTGGAGCGGGAAAGCCATAATGAAATTTTTGCAGTATGTGATAAGGTAGTCCGGTAAAAAATTGCCGGTAAAGCCGTATCCGTGATAGACGCCGGGCACGCTGGCAAATGCAACCTGCCAGATGATGGTGACGGTCGGGATTGCAAAAATTTTGGAACTTTCATCGAACTGGCTTGTCAGAAGAGATCACTTTATTTATAATAGAATATGTTTCAGGGATAAAAATTATAAGTTGTAAAACAACAGTTGGGGAGGTAATGATATGTGGATAGTATGTGGGATAATCAGTGTCATTTTTTGTGTGGTAGCCTGGATAATGACGATGAATAAAAACAAAAAAGCGAACCTGGCTTCCATGTGTTCTTTGTCATTTGTGGCAATTACACTTCTTATGGAATATGGAATGGTCGTAAATTGGGTAAACAAAGAGGATTGGAGCGCAATGCTTGACGTCGTTCCATCGATGTTTCCGATTTTATGTGGTTATGTCATTCTTCTGCTTTGCGCAAATATCGCAGCCATTGTAAAAAATAAGTGATAGTTTCAAATAATAACAGTACATATATTTCCAGTTTACATCTCTTTCATGGGGTGTTATAATGCAGGGCGACAGAATTTAAAAATAAAGGAGGCGAAGCATATGGACAGTTGTGATAGTCGAAGTCGAAGTACATACAACGGTGGAACAGACTTGGAAGCTATTTCAGGTGTCTGTAGCTTGTGATTCCTTTTTATAAAATAGTTTAAGCCGTATCCACCGCTTGAAGAAATGTCACAACCGTATGTGTTTGTGCCGCATTTTTACTGCGGTGGATTTTTTATGCCCTTTTTCGGGCAGGAATGGAGGCTTAAAGTGGAAAAAGAAGTATTAAAAGAAAAAACATTTGCCAAAGAAATTGTTGCAATTATCAGAAGCGGACTGAAAAAAGAGGAGTTACGGGAACGGCTTGGCGATTACCATGAGAATGATATCGCGCAGAGCCTTGAATATTTGACCAAAGAAGAACGCATTGCGCTGTATAACAATCTCGGTGCGGAGTGGATGTCCGATATTTTTTCCTATGTGGAAGAGCCGGATCAGTATATCGAAGAGCTTGGAATTGATAAATTGGCGGCCGTTATCAATGAGATGGACTCGGATGATGCGGTTGATTTGCTCGAGGACATTGATGAGAACGTAAAGGAACAGTTGAATCCGATTCTGGATGAGGATGTGAAAGCGGATATCCGTCTGATAAATTCCTATGATGAGGATGAAATCGGAAGCCTGATTACGACAAACTATATCCGGATATCCAAAAACCTGACGATTCGCCAGGCAATGCACGAGCTGGTAAAGCAGGCGGGAGAAAATGACAATATCTCCACCCTCTATGTTGTGGATGAAAATGAGAAGTACTGCGGTGTCATCGACCTGAAGGATTTAATCATTGCAAGGGAAAATGACGCATTAGACGATATCATCAGCTATTCGTATCCGTATTTGCTGGATCATGAAAGCATTTCTGAGAATATAGAAAAGATAAAAGATTACGCAGAAGATTCGCTCCCGGTATTAAATAAGGAAAAGAAAATCATCGGAATTCTGACGGCACAGGATGTGATTGAGGCAGTCGATGACGAGATGGGAGAAGACTATGCAAAGCTGGCTGGTCTGACGGCGGAAGAAGACTTAAAGGAAACCACCGGAGAGAGTATGAAAAAACGTCTGCCATGGCTGATTGTTCTGTTGTTTTTGGGAATGGGCGTATCGACGGTTGTCGGCGCATTTGAGGATGTCGTTGCAGTGCTGCCGATTATTATATGCTTCCAGTCCTTAATCCTCGATATGGCGGGAAATGTAGGAACCCAGTCACTAGCCGTGACAATCCGTGTCCTTATGGACGAGGAGTTGAGTGGAAAAGATAAGCTTGCATTGGTTATGAAAGAAATGAAGGTTGGATTCGGGAACGGACTGCTTCTTGGAATTTTATCCCTGCTTTTCTTAGGACTGTATATCCGGTTCTTTAAGGGCTATGCAATTACTGCCGCATTTATGATAGCCGGATGCGTCGGCATCTCGTTACTGGTGGCGATGATGATTTCAAGCCTCGTGGGAACGTTAGTGCCGCTGTTTTTCCACAAAGTAAAAGTAGACCCGGCTGTCGCATCGGGCCCACTTATTACAACTGTAAATGATTTGGTGGCGGTAGTGACCTACTATGGATTATCCTGGATACTGTTAATCCAGTGTGCACATTTAGCGTAGCTTGCGCAGACGCGGTCTAGTAAATGAATAACTGGCTCCAGTAATTGACGCCGGAAGCGTTCTGATAGAAGCCCACGCCGATTTCCGTATAGGAAGCGTTTAAGATATTTGCACGGTGTCCGGCGCTGTTCATCCAGCCTTCCATTACCTGTTCCGGGGTTTTCTGTCCCCAGGCGATATTTTCACCGCAGCTGCGGTAGCTCACGCCGGCATCCTTTAAAGCGGTGGCAAAGCTCGTGCCATCCGGTCTGGTGTGGGAAAAGGAAACGGAGGATTCCTCTGCGCGCACCTGTGCGGCAGTTGTTGCATCGGTGTTTAAGGTGACCGGATTTAACCCGGCGCTCTTGCGCTCTTTATTTACAAGCTCTACCACCTTAAGAACATAAGGATGAACGTCTGCCTCATCCTCGGAAGAATCTGGGACATCCGGGGTAGTCGGGACATCCGGAGTAATCGGAGCGTCCGGTGTCTCCGGACAGTCCGGTGTCTCCGGGAGCTGCCCATTGCAGAGGCGTTCAAGCAGGGCTTTCAAATTGTCTGCGGAGCAGATGGACTTCCAGTCAGAATTAGAAAAAATAACGGTATTTTTGCAGGAAACCGCCTGTGTCTGTAACGGCGCGGCAAAAACAGTTGTTCCGGTAAAAAGTACAGCAGCCATTGTCGCTGCAAAATAAGTTGCTTTCTTCATAAAAATAAGTTCTCCTTTTCTTTTTACAATTCAAATGACAGTTCTGTTGAAATATTTCAAAAACATTTCGTAAATATTACAACTTTATTACAAACAAATCTTAACATGGAATAACAGAGAGAAGCTAGTGGAAACCGTTTCCAGAAATGGAAATGGTTTTACCTGCATTTTACAAAACCTGTGTTACGCATTTTACATTCGCCCGCTAAGATAGTCCTTGTCAAAAGGAAAGAAAATAATGTGAAAAAAGCGAGGCAAAAATTATGAAAAAGAAAGTAATGAGTATGTTATTGACAGGTATGTTAGCAGTTTCAGTGCTGGCAGGATGTGGAAGCAATGGTGCAGCAGACAACGGAACAACAAGCGATGCAGGCAGCAGCAATCAGGTTGCAGCAGACAACAATGATGCCGGCGACGCAGGAAATACACAGGCAGCTTCTGAGGCAGCAGGCGATTTTGACGCAGATGAGTTTATCAGTGTTATTTCCAGAGAAGACGGTTCCGGTACAAGAGGTGCTTTTATCGAGCTGTTCGGTGTAGAGCAGAAGGATGCAGACGGCAACAAGGTAGATAACACAACAGAGGAAGCAATCATCACCAACAATACCGAAGTAATGCTTACAACTGTAGCTGGAAGCGAATACGCAATCGGTTATGTTTCCCTTGGTTCTTTAAATGACAGTGTAAAGGCAGTTTCCATCGATGGAGTAGAGCCTTCCGTAGAGGGAATCAAAGATGGTTCCTATGCAATCGCAAGACCATTTAACATCGCAACTAAGGACGGCTTAAGCGATGTAGCACAGGATTTCGTAAACTTCATCATGAGTGCAGACGGACAGTCCATCATTGAAGGAAAAGGTTACATTCCGGTAAATGACGCAGCAGAAGCATTCGAGAGCAACGGCGCAGAAGGAAAAGTAGTGGTAGCCGGTTCTTCTTCCGTAACACCGGTTATGGAGAAATTACAGGAAGCTTACCTTGCAATCAATCCGAATGCAAACATTGAAATTCAGCAGAGTGATTCCAGTACCGGTATGACCGCAGCAGCAGACGGCACCTGCGACATCGGAATGGCATCCAGAGAGTTAAAGGATTCCGAGTTAGAGGCTGGTCTTACCCCGACCGTTATCGCAATGGACGGAATCGCAGTTATCGTAAATCAGGGCAATCCGACAGAGAATCTTACCTCTGAGCAGGTAATGAACATCTACACCGGAGAAGTTACCACCTGGAGTGAAGTACAGTAAACCGCAGATTTAAATCAGACAAATGATTGGAATACCCGCTGGGCGGCAGCCGGAATAGCCGGAGGCTGTAAGGCGGGTAAAGCCATAGGGAAAAGAGGATTTTCATGAACAGAATAAAAGAAAAGATAATGGAATATGTATTTCTGCTCACTGCGGTCGTCTCCATTCTGGCAGTTGCCCTGATTTGTGTGTTCCTGTTTGCAAACGGAATTCCGGCAATCAAAGAAATCGGAGTACTGGAATTTCTGACGGGAAGAAAATGGAAGCCGGGAAATAACCTTTACGGTATCTTTCCGATGATACTCGGAAGTATTTATGTAACGGCGGGTGCGCTTGTCATCGGAGTTCCGATTGGAATCTTCATGGCAGTTTTCATGGCAAGATTTTGCCCGAAGAGACTGCACCGTATCTTAAAACCGGTCGTTGATTTACTTGCCGGAATTCCGTCCATCATCTATGGATTTTTCGGACTGGTGGTTTTGGTTCCGTTCGTGCGTGAGCACTTTAAGGGAGATGGAAACAGTATTCTTACCGCATCCATTCTGCTTGGAATCATGATTTTGCCATCCATTATCAGTGTATCGGAGACATCCCTCCGGGCGGTGGAAAATCAGTATTATGAGGGCGCACTGGCACTCGGGGCAACCCATGAGCGAAGCGTTTTTACCGTTATCGTGCCGGCTGCAAAATCCGGAATTACGGCGGCAGTCATCCTTGGCGTAGGGCGTGCCATCGGAGAGACAATGGCGGTCATGATGGTTGTCGGAAACCAGGCGAGAGTTCCGGTCAGCATCTACAAGGGCGTACGTACATTAACGACAAATATCGTTCTTGAGATGGGATATGCGACAGATTTGCACCGCGAAGCGCTGATTGCAACCGGAGTCGTGCTGTTTGTATTTATTCTGCTGATTAATGTCTGCTTTTCTATATTAAAGCGCAGAGGAAAGGGGGGTGCATAACATGGATGGCAAAAAAGAAGCAATCAACCGCCAGACAATGAAAGACCGGATAAACTCGTACCGGAAGCACCCGGGTTCCTTTGTGCTGGCGCTCCTCACCGTGGTGGCAGCAGTCATCACGGTAAGCGTGCTGTTATTTCTGGTGGTATACATTCTGGTAAAAGGAATTCCGTATCTGACACCGAGCCTTTTTGCATGGAAATATACCTCGGACAACGTGTCAATGCTTCCGGCGATTATCAATACCCTGGAAATGACGGCATTAGCGCTGGTATTTGCCGTACCGTTTGGAATCGGTGCCGCTATTTATCTGGTGGAATATGCCAAAAAAGGAAATAAGATTGTAGGGCTTGTGCGTGTGACCGCAGAGACCTTACAGGGAATTCCTTCTATTATCTATGGATTGTTTGGACTTTTGTTTTTTAACAACCTGCTGTGGGGTTACTCCATTCTTTCCGGTGCCGCAACGCTTGCCATCATGGTATTGCCGGTTATCATGCGGACCACGGAGGAAGCACTTCTCACCGTTCCGGACTCGTTCCGTGAGGGAAGTTTTGGACTAGGCGCCGGAAAGCTCCGGACGATTTTTAAAATCGTTCTCCCGACTGCAATTCCGGGAATCCTTGCAGGAATCATTCTTGCGGTTGGACGTATCGTCGGAGAGACAGCGGCATTAATCTATACGTCAGGAACGATTGCACAGGTGGCAGGCAATGTCTTAAACTCCGGTCGTACGCTTGCGGTTCATATGTACGCGCTCTCACAGGAAGGTTTCCATACCAACGAAGCATATGCTACAGCTGTAATATTACTCGCAGTAGTTCTGTTAATTAACGGCGTATCGTCTCTGATTGCAAAGCGGTTTGAGGCGCCGGAACAATAAAATTTGGAAAGGATACATATCAGATGCAGGAAAAATTTAAGATAGAGCACTTGGATTTATATTATGGTGATTTTCATGCACTAAAAGATGTCAGCATGAATATTAAAGCCAATGAGATTACCGCATTTATCGGACCTTCCGGGTGCGGCAAATCCACTTTTTTAAAAAGCTTAAACCGGATGAATGACCTTGTGGAGGGCTGCCGGATTACGGGAAATGTGCTGTTAGACGGCGAGGACATTTATCAGGGAATGGATGTCAATCTGCTGCGCAAGCGCGTCGGAATGGTATTTCAGAAGCCAAACCCGTTCCCGATGACCATTTACGATAACATTGCCTACGGACCGAGAACACACGGCATCCGTTCCAAGGCAAAGCTCGATGAAATCGTGGAGCGTTCCCTGCGCAATGCGGCAATCTGGGACGAGGTAAAAGACCGCCTGAAAAAGAGCGCACTTGGACTCTCCGGTGGACAGCAGCAGCGTCTTTGCATTGCAAGAGCACTGGCAGTAGAGCCGGAAGTTATCTTAATGGATGAGCCGACCTCCGCATTAGACCCAATTTCAACGTCCAAGATTGAGGATCTTGTCATCGAGTTAAAAAATCAGTACACGATTGTCATGGTAACGCATAATATGCAGCAGGCGGTTCGTGTTTCCGATAAAACCGTATTTTTCCTGTTAGGGGAAGTGATTGAGAGCGGTGAGACCGAGAAACTGTTTTCCGTGCCGCAGGATAAGCGCACAGAGGATTATATTACCGGAAGATTCGGTTAAAGGAGGATGGGAAAATGAGAAATCGTTTTGACAGACAGTTGCAGCAGTTAAACAATGAGTTAATCGAAATGGGAAGCCTGATTGAGCGGGCAATCGAGATGGCAATTTCCGCGCTGGTAAAACAGGATGTGGAAAAGGCAAAGCAGGCAATCGCCTTTGACGTGGAAGTTGACCAGCAGGAGCGAAACATCGAGGCACTGTGCATGAAGCTTTTGCTTCAGCAGCAGCCGGTGGCAAAGGATTTGCGTTTGATTTCCGCCGCACTCAAAATGATTACGGATATGGAGCGAATCGGAGACCATGCAGGCGATATTTCCGAAATGACGATTTTAATGGCTGGCTCGGAATATGCCGGAGATGTCATCGACATCGAGCTTGTCAAGGGAATGGCAAAAGAGACCACGAATATGGTAATCAAAAGTGTCGATGCCTTTGTCAGCAAGGATTTGGAGCTGGCACATTATGTTATCAAGAGGGATGACATCGTCGATGACCAGTTTGACCGGTTCAAAAAGCAGCTCATCCAGAAGATTAATGAGAATGTCAAAAATGGCGAGCAGGCAACGGATATGTTAATGGTCGCTAAGTATTTTGAGCGAATCGGAGACCACGCCACCAATATTGCAGAATGGGTGATTTATTCCATTACCGGTGAGCATGAGAACTAGGAAAACAGAATAAATGCGAATGTAAAATCTATGTAAAATCTGCACGAAATCATCGTAAAATCGCCGTATAGTAATTGTAAACCACAGAAAAATATGTTATGAAAGTAAAGAGTAGATGTTGCTTTTATAAAAAATTTGCCGGTAGGAAGACCGGTGTGGTTTGAAGAAGAGGAGAAAATTACGATGGATATTTTCGGATTATTGACGCTGGTTGGCGGACTCGCATTGTTCCTGTATGGAATGAACGTGATGGGAGCAGGACTTGAGAAAATGTCAGGTGGAAAGCTTGAGCGTATTCTTGAGACACTTACCTCCAACCCGATTAAGGCAGTGTTACTTGGTGCAGGCGTGACTGCGGTGATACAGTCATCATCCGCAACAACAGTTATGGTAGTCGGCTTTGTAAATTCCGGTATCATGAAGCTGTCTCAGGCAGTGGGCATTATCATGGGAGCCAATGTCGGAACGACATTTACCGCATGGATTTTAAGTCTGACCGGCATTCAGGGCGACAGTATTTTGATTAACCTGTTAAAGCCATCGTCTTTTTCACCGATTCTCGCACTTATCGGTATCATTTTATATACGATGGCAAAGAGCGATAAGAAAAAAGATGTGGGCGAAATCATGCTTGGATTTGCCGTTTTAATGTTTGGAATGGAATCCATGAGCGGTGCAGTAGAGCCACTTGCGGAGGTGCCGGAGTTTACAAACATTTTAACGATGTTTCACAATCCAATTCTTGGTGTGCTTGTCGGCGCCATCCTTACGGCAGTGATTCAGAGTTCCTCCGCGTCTGTGGGAATTTTGCAGGCACTCTCTGTGACGGGAGCTTTTACCTTTGGTTCTGCAATTCCGATTATCATGGGACAGAACATCGGAACCTGTGTGACCGCAATGATTTCTTCTGTGGGCGGAAACCGTGGTGCAAAGCGCACCGCATTCGTACATTTGTATTTTAATATTATTGGAACGATTGTGTTTATGGTATTATTTTATCTGGGAAATGCGATCTTCCGTTTTGATTTTACAAATGAAGTTGTGGATGCAGCTGGAATTGCGCTTATCCACACGACATTTAATGTCTTTGCAACTCTGCTGCTGCTTCCGTTTGCCAAGCAGTTAGAGCGTCTGGCTTACCTGACCATTCCGGAGACGGAGGAGGAGAAGCAGGCAAAGGTGGACGTGTTTGGAATCTTAGACGAGCGTTTCTTAAACAGCCCGACCTTTGCAATTGAGCAGTGCCGCTCCCTGACGGCAAAGATGGCAGAGCTTTCAAAGGAAAGCTTTTTAGAATCAATGGAGCTTTTAGATGATTATTCGGAAGAAAAAGCGTCGGATGTCATTGCAAAAGAGAATCTGATTGATACGTATGATGATAAAATCAGTGCTTACCTGACCAGATTAAACAGCGGAGACCTTTCTTACGGTGACAGCTTAAAGGTGACCTCACTGTTACACTGTCTGACCGACTTTGAGCGCATTTCAGACCATGCCTGCAACGTCGTGGAAAATGCACAGCAGATGAAAAAAGACGGTGCCGAGTTTTCCAAGAAGGGAAAAGAGGAGATGAACATTTATAAAAATGCCATTGTGGATATCTTAACCCGCACAACACAGGCATTTGTCGAGAGTGACGAGCAGCTTGCGCGCACCGTAGAACCGCTCGAGGAAGTTATAGATGAAATTAATAAAGATGTGAAAAAGCACCATATGAAACGTCTGCGCAAGGGAAAATGTACGATTGAACTTGGACTGGTGCTCTCAGACCTTGCCATGAACTATGAGCGTGTGGCAGACCATTGCTCCAATATCGCGGTTTATATGATGCAGCTTAAGGACACCCAGCTCGAGGAGCACAGCTTTACCGAGCAGATGGATGAGGAGGAGAGCATTCAGTTTAACAAAAATCTGGAGATATTCCAGAAGAAATATGCGCTTAAGGAAGCGAAGTAAATACCCACCGGCGCAGACAAAATTTGTTATGCGCATCATACAGCGCAGGAATGGAGAATACGATGGCTGTAGTTTTTGTAGTAGAAGATGATACCAATATCCGGGAGATTGAGCGCTATGCGTTAAAAAACAGCGGCTATGAGGTGGAGACATTTGAAAGTGGCGCGGAATTGTTTCAGAGATTAAAAGAGGAAATTCCGTCACTCATTCTCCTTGATATTATGCTTCCGGGAGAGAGTGGATTAGACATTCTTGCCAAAATCCGGGGCACAGCAGAGACATCCCGGGTTCCGATTATTATGGTGACCGCAAAAACCAGCGAGTTAGATAAGGTAAAAGGGCTTGATTTGGGAGCCGATGATTATATCAGCAAACCATTTGGTGTGATGGAATTAGTTTCAAGAGTGAAGGCACTGCTCAGACGTTCCAATCCGGTACAGGACGAGGCACAGCTCATGCTTGGGGATATCTATATTGATAATGACAGACATGCGGTTTTAGTCGGCGGAAAACCGTGCGAACTCACATTTAAGGAATTCGAACTGTTAAAATATCTTATCATCAACAGAGGAATTGTCCTTTCGAGAGATAAACTGATGAACCAGGTATGGGGCTTTGAGTACGAGGGCGAAAGCCGGACCGTGGATATGCACATCAAAACCCTGCGCCAGAAGCTTGGAGATGCGGGACATTACATAAAGACCGTCCGCAACGTCGGTTATATGATTGAAGAGCAGGTGGCATCATGAAAAAGAAAATCAATGCACAGTTTTTACTGATTGCGGCAATCGCTATTGTGGCGACTGCCGTTTGTTCTATTTTATTATCCTATCGAATCTTAAAACAGCAGATTTTTGATGATTTGAGGGCGATGACAGATGTCGTGTCAATGCAGGAGCTTACCAAATTGCCCGGGGTGTCAGAAGAAAAGGATGCCGGTATTTTGGGCAATCTTGAAAAGGATGGTCTTCGCATCACCTGGATTTCACGGGACGGAAGTGTCTGGTATGACAGCATGGAAGATGCGGTGACAATGGAGAATCACAAAAACCGTCCGGAAGTTTCGGAAGCATTTAAGACAGGGGAAGGAAGAGACATCCGTAAGTCGGCAACATCCTCGAAACACACCTTTTATTATGCGGCACTGCTTACGGATGGGAGTGTACTTCGAATTGCAAAGGAAAGCGCAGGCATTTATCATCTTCTCTACAATATCATATTTACAACGATTGCAATCGGCGGAATCATTTTTGTCATGTGTGCAGTGCTGTCGCGCCGGCTGACAAAGCGCCTGATGACCCCGGTGGAGCGGCTGGCGGACAATCTGACGATGGTAGAGGAGGAATCCGTGTATGAGGAAATGCGGCCATTTGTGGCAACAATCAAGCAACAGCATATGGATATCTTAGACCATGCAAAAATGCGGCAGGAGTTTACGGCAAATGTATCCCATGAGCTCAAGACACCGCTTACGGCAATTTCGGGCTATGCAGAGTTAATCTCAAGTGGGATGACGGATGAGGCGGACACCAGACACTTTGCAGATGAAATCCACAGCAACGCAGAGCGCTTGCAGACACTGATTAATGATATTATCCAGCTCTCCGAGTTAGACAACGACCATTTAAAACTGGAATTTGAGACGGTGGATTTATATGAACTCGCGCAGAATGCTGCGTCCATGTTGCAGGTAACCGCAGAAAAAAATGAGGTTTCCGTGGATGTAAGAGGCGAAAGCGTGATGTTAAGCGGAAGCAAAACACTTTTGGAAGAGCTTGTATACAATCTTTGCAGCAATGCGGTGCGCTACAACAAACGGGGCGGCAGTGTCACGGTCACGACAACTGAGGAGGACGGAAGACCGATGCTTGTGGTGGAAGATACCGGAATTGGAATCCCAAAAGAACAGCAGGAGCGCGTATTTGAACGGTTTTACAGAGTGGATAAAAGCCGCTCCAAGCAGACCGGCGGAACAGGGCTTGGGCTTGCAATCGTGAAACATATTGTGGCACAGCACAATGCAAAGATTACCCTTGAGAGTGAAGAGGACATCGGAACAAAGATTATCGTGCTGTTTTAACGTGCCATAACTTGATAGAAAAGAATGTGTGAAAAGCACATTCTTTTTTCTTTTCCAAGAGAGAAAAATGTGATAGAATGGAAAGATACTAGACGAGAAGGAGCCGGTAACATGTTTTCCATATCTGATATTAAAGAAGAATCCTATCCTGCCACGTACCGCAGGGGAAAAGAAATATACGAAACACAGGGAGTGCGGGACTTTCGGTACGAAATTTATGCGGTGGACGGAATGCCGATGGCGGATATTTCTGCCCGTGTCAGAGGAAATACAAAGAGCAGCTACCAGGTGAGCGCTACCGTGGACGAGGAGTATGCAGATGTGGCAAACTGCAATTGTGAATGTGAAGCATTTAATAATTATGAGGGAATGTGCAAGCATTGTGTGGCACTGCTTCTTGCATATGTAGGCAGACGGCAGCCCGGTGAAATCCTTAAGGCAAAGCACGGAGGCAATGCAGAGGAGACGCAGGAAACGGAGCAGACAGGCTCATATCGTCCGATGAAGACGGAGCTTGGATTAAAGCGCCTTTTAGCGCAGTATTCCCTTCGCGCAGGAGCGGCATACTTTGTTCCGGAAGAAATCTACGGAAAAGTGGAGCTTACTCCGTTTTTAAAATTAAACTATGGATTTGCCCAGGTGGAATTTAAAATCGGGGCGGAGCAGAAATATGTACTCAAAAACATTTCCGCTTTTTTACAGTCCCTGCGTGAGAATGAGAAGGTGCGCTATGGAAAGAAGTTAGAATTCTACCATCACATTGATGCGTTCACTGAGCGCACGAAGGAAATTATTCGTTTTCTACAGATGCAGGAGGAGGACAGACGCCGTCAGACCCAGCCGCATGCCTACTATGTGTTCAGCGGAAGCTATGAGCGCGCGATGGAGCTTGACGCGGTGGGAATCGACCGCTTTTTTGCAGCGATGGGAAACGATGAATTTTCCATGGAAGCGGGTTATCTGCCGGAGGGAAATTACCGGATAGCAGAAAATACGTACCGTCCGAAGTTGTTTTTAAAAGGGGGCAGCAGCGGTGCGTTCTTAAAAACCGAGACATTAGAGATGATAACGGGAAACAGCTATTATTATTTCTACGGTAGCTCGGAGAACATTTACCGCAGCGAAGAATACTTCAAGCAGAGGGTTGGCGAAATTTTTGTTTACCTGAAACGGCAGGGAGAAGCGGGCGCTTATCTTGCGGCGGAGGAACTTCCGGTATTCTGCAGGGATTTGCTGCCGCTGCTCCGGGAATACTTTGACCTTGAGGAAGACGGGTTTGACGAGAGCCTTTATGTGCCGCCGAAGCCGGAATTTGAGCTGTTTTTGGACAGACAGGACGGCGACCGCATAGGCGCCAAGCTGATGGCGGTTTACGGAGATACCAAGTGCAATGTCATGGAGAAGATTCAGCCCGGTGAGGTGCGGGATGTGCAGGAAGAAGCCCGTATCAGAAGCCTTGTGCAGCCATATTTTAACGAATATAATGAGACGCTTCATATCCTGGTACTCGAGCACAATGACGATATGCTGCATCAGCTTTTGACGGGAGGACTCGCCAGACTGTCTGAATATATGAGCATCTATTCCACGGAAAATTTCCGGGGACTTAAGGTTGTTGCGGCACCGGCAGTGACGGTGGGCGTCTCGTTAAAGAGTGATTTGTTGCAGCTTGAGATACGTTCCCCGGAAATGTCTGCGGAGGAGCTTGCGTATCTGCTGTCGCGTTATGACCGCAAGAAGAAATACATCCGTCTGAAAAACGGAGATTTTTTAGACATTCACGAAGACGGAATCGGAACGCTTGCAGAGATTCGGGAAGATTTGCATCTGACCGAAAAAGAGTTGAAAAAAGACAATGTAATTGTACCAAAATACCGCGCGATGTATCTTGACGCGGCACTTCATAGCAACAAATTGCTCTCTGTGGAGAAAAATAAAGAGTTCAAGGCGATTGTCCGCAACATGAAGACGATTGAGGACAGCGATTTCGAGGTGCCGGAATCCTTAAAGGATATCATGCGCGGCTATCAGAAGACCGGATTTCTGTGGTTAAAGACCCTGCGGGAAAACGGCTTTGGCGGAATTCTTGCGGATGACATGGGACTTGGAAAGACCCTGCAGGTCATCAGCCTTTTAGTGGCAGAGCAGCAGGAGTATGAGAACGGCTTGAAAGAAAAGAGACGTTCCATAATTGTGTGCCCGGCATCTTTAGTCTACAACTGGCAGAAGGAGATTGCACGGTTTGCACCGGAGCTTTCGGTTGTGGTCATTACCGGACTTGCCGCAGAGCGCAGGGAAATGATTTTAAACACTAAGGAAGGGCAGGTTATCATCACCTCCTATGATTTGTTAAAGCGTGATGCGGATGTATACAAGGAGCAGGTATTTGCCATTCAGGTCATCGATGAAGCGCAGTATATCAAAAATCCGGGAACGCAGGCGGCAAAGGGCGTAAAGAAAATCACAGCCGCATTTAAGTTAGCGCTGACCGGAACGCCGATTGAGAACAGGCTCAGCGAGCTATGGAGTATTTTTGACTACCTGATGCCGGGATTTTTATACACCTATCAGAAATTCCGGGAAGAGATTGAGATACCGATTGCAATGAATCAGGATGAAAACAAGATGGAGCGTCTGCAAAAGATGATTCGTCCGTTTATCCTGCGCCGTCTCAAAGGCGACGTGCTGACCGATTTGCCGGAGAAGCTTGAAGAAAATGTATTTGCCAGAATGGAAGGCGAGCAGAGAGAACTCTACGATGCGCATGTGCTTCGCATGAGACAGATGCTTGACGGCAAGACAGAGCAGGAGTTTAAAAAGGATAAGATTCAGATTCTTGCGGAACTTACGAGACTGCGCCAGCTCTGCTGTGACCCGTCACTGTTGTTAGACAGCTATCAGGGAAGCTCTGCCAAGACGGATATGTGCATCCAGTTGATTGAAAATGCAGTCAACGGCGGGCACAAGGTGCTGTTATTTTCCCAGTTTACCTCCATGTTGGACCGTCTCGCAGAGCGTCTGCGCGAAGCCGGTATCCCTTACTATATGCTCACCGGCTCCGTCAACAAGGAAAAACGTATGCAGATGGTTGAGAACTTTAACGAGGATGAGGTTCCGGTATTCTGTATCTCCTTAAAGGCAGGCGGAACCGGCTTAAACCTTACAGCGGCGGATATTGTCATCCACTATGACCCATGGTGGAATGTCGCTGTTCAGAACCAGGCGACCGACCGTGCACACCGTATCGGACAGAAGAATGTCGTTACGGTATACAAGTTAGTCGCAGAGGACAGCATCGAGGAGAAGATTATTGCCATCCAGGAGCGGAAAAAAGAGCTTGCAAAGCAGATTTTAGAAGGCGAAGGCATGGATTCTGTAACCTTTACGAAGGAAGAATTAATGGAGCTTCTTGGTTAGAGGAACTACAGAAAAACTTAAGAATTATATTGGTAGAAAAGGCTTGTAATCAGACAATCATAGTGTCAGAATAAAAACAGATGACAGAATGAAAGTAGAAAGATTGTCTGGGGGAAGTCTATGGGGAAAAAGGAGAGTTATGAAGACTTTCTTTTGTCGGAAAAGAGTTTTTGCGGGTTTTTAATCCGGCAGAGGGAGGAGAAGAGAGTCACGTTAGACCGGCTGGCAGAGGGACTTTGCGAAGCCAGCCATCTTGCGAGGATTGAAAAAGGGGAGCGTCCGGCAGAAAAAATGCTGCGGGACAGACTTTTGGGACGGTTGGGAACGAACACAGAACGCTATGAAAATATGCTCAGTGCATCGGAATATGAGGAATGGGAATATCAGAAGCATATTTTAAAGCGACTGGAAACAGGGGACACAGGGGATGCAAAGCGGCTGTTAGAGGATTACAGTGCGTGTGTCTGCGAAAATGACAGGCTCAGGATGCAGTTCATTCTCACGGTACAGGCACGGATTATGAAGCGCCAGCGGGCAGATGCGTGCTGCGTGGGGGCACTTTTGCCGCATGAAGAAGAACTCGGTGAGGTGTACGGACAGGCATTAAAACTCACTGTGCCGGCGGCAGACTGCGGTGAAATCCAGAAGATGTGCCTTTCCATTCAGGAGTTAAGTCTGATGCTTGAGTACAAACGGTATCACTGTGCGGATACCGTCTGTGGATGTTATCGGAACATAATAAACTACATAGATAATTCGAATATGGATGATAAGGAAAAAGCCAGGATTTATCCGAAGGCGGTCTATTATTATCTCCGGCAGGAGTTTTTGCAGGGATTTTTACGCGCAGGGGAGGATAACAGCGGATATCTTGACGTCTGCAATGAAGCGGTAAGACTTTTAAAACGGACAGGGAAAACTTATTATCTATGGGAATTATTGGAGATAAAGGACCGCATCCTAGCGAATACCGCCGCATTCTGGCGAAAGCTTGGAAAGAAGAATGAGGCGGCAAAATGGATGCAGCTTCGCACCGGAAACCGCAGATGGGTTCGTATTTTTGAAAAATTATACGATTTGTGCGGCGTTTCCAGGGAAATGACAGACAGTACCTATCTGTACCGTCAGATGCAGGTTTCCTTTATCGGAGATGTACTCAAAAATCGCAGAGAAATGCTTGGACTTACTCAAAATCAATTGTGTGACGGAATCTGTTCAGTCAAATCGCTCTGCCGGACAGAAAACCGGAGGGCGAATATGCAGTCTGCATCCCTTGGAGCGTTGATGAAAAGGCTTGGTGTTTCCTGCGATTTTGAGCGGGCAGACGTGGTGACGCATGAACGGGAGGTGCTTGTCTGGGCAGAACAGACGGAAGCATGTATCAGACAGCACAGGTGGGAAAAGGCATATGGTCTCATTCAGAAGATAAAAAGCAGGATTTCACTGGAAAATCCGTACAACCGGCAATATCTGGAGCTGGCGGAGAGCAGGATTCTTTTCGGTGATGAAAAAATTGATGTGCAGGAGTATATAAAGAGGCAAAAACAGGCGCTTTCTTACACGCTTCCCTACGAAACTATTTTCAGAGAAGGAAAGCGGTACATGGCTTCTGCGGAGTTAAACTGTGTACAGAATCTCGCAGAGGTGTTAGAGGGCGAGGAGCGGAACCACCATCTAAAGATGCTGTGGGAGACATACCAGGAATACGAGGAAAGAGGCGAAATCCCACGCTGCATCGGCACCTATCAGTCTGTGATGAGCGCGGTAGCAGAAGAGCTTGCAAAACAAAACCGTTTTGCCGAAGCGGATGCCATAAACAGGAAGATGATGAGAGAAAGCCTGACTCAGAGGCGGTTAGATGGCGTCGCAGAGGCATTGTATGCACTTTGGAACAGAGAGCAACAGCAGGAGCGGGAAACTGGCAGAACCTGTCAGCAGAGTGAAAAAAGCCGCAGGGAAACACTAGAGATGTGCATCGCATTGAGTGAGTGGCTTGGGGATACCTACAGTAGGACATTATATAAGAAGAAAAAGCATGAGTGGGAGGGTGAGATATTGGCGGAGTAAAAATTTCTGGACAATTCTGTCTCTTGTCTACGTCAAAAGTAAGTGATACGATTTCTGTGGAACAAAATACATTTTTAGGAGAAACGGGGAGGTATTATGCACTACAGAAAATGGAAAAAAAGAGCGGTGGCTATTGTATTGGCAACAATGCTTCTGGCTGGAAATGCCGGAAATGTAATGGGTTCTGAGGGAACAGAATTACCGCAGCCGGAGACAGAGGAGAGCACGGAAGAAGTAACAGTGGAAACAAGTGAGGAGGTAACAGAGGAAGTAACGGAAGAGGAGACGGAAGAGCCGACGGAAGAAGCAACAGAAGAGGAAACAGAGGAGCTGACGGAAGAAACAGAAGAAGTCGAAGAGACGGAGAATGCAACGGAAGAGCCAACGGAAAAGGAAACAGAGGAGCCGACGGAAGAAGCAACGGAGAAGGAGACGGAAGAGCCGACGGAAGAAGCAACAGAAGAGGCAACGGAAGAATCGGCGGGAATCTGGTATTGCGGCAATGAAATTACAGATATCTTGTATGGTAGAGATATTCTGGTAGATGGCATCCGATATTATGGTAATGACAAAGGATTATTTTATCTGGATGATTCCGGTGAAAAGTGTGTAGAAGTCAAGCTGCTTGATGACTGTGCAGAGAATCTTAATTACTGGAATGGATATTTGTACTACACGGTTTTTGAGAATGGAGAGACCAGGCTGATTCAGACCAATCTGAAAACACTTGAGAGAACTATTAAAAAAGTTTGGGAAAACCAAAAGATTGGACAATTATATCTTATCAATGATGGAGAATTTCTCTATTCATCCGGAGACACAATATTTCGTCTTGATTCGGACACTCTGGAAGAGGCGACAGAATGGGAAATCTCGGAACTTGAACTGTTTGCACCAACAGAATACGGGTATGTATACAGTGTACGAAATGGTGAAGGCTATTCGGTTTATCTGAATCAGGTTTTATTAGCAGAACAGTGTGAATATTTCGATATTGAGGAATTAGACCGTCTGTATGTATCATGCTTTGTTAATGGAGACTACAGCTACTATTGCCTGGAAGAGATTCCGCAGTACGATGTGGCAGCCATATACAGCGCTGTTGAAACGGAGGCACCGGAAGCGGACGAGGTAAAGGCGTACACATCAGCAGATTTGGGGCTGGAGATAGAAATAGAAAAGCTGTTTGAACTGCTTCGCACAAATGAGGGCGGTGGTGACGAGAATCTACCTAGTAAGTATGGTGCAGAAGCAACGGTAGATGATTTGAAGGCTGCTTCAAATGGAGAAACACTGACCTCAAATCAGAAGAATATCGTGAAGCGGGCACGTCAGATGATGGAAATTGAGTGGACACCGTTACGTGACATACAATCCTTTAATAATGCGAAAACGTTTCCGGCAGGAAAGAAAATAAAGGGACTTTTGTATGGTCAGTGTTCGGTGACAGGTGTAAATGTACCATTTAGCGCAAAACTGGAAGAGTTTTTGGATGCGACAAAAAATCCGAATAGCAAATTATATACCGAGCGTGGAGTGGGAAGGTTTAAAAGAGCGGATGGTACATATGAATATATAGAATGTCCTTACTACTCCTGTGACTGTAGTTGTTTTGTTTCTTACGCATGGGGATATAGCCGACAGAAAAGTACGACGGAATTGAAGAATAATATATCAGTTATAAGAAACAGCCCTAAAAAGGTTCAAGTAGGAGATATTCTCCTGCGAGTAGGAGTTTCAGGAAAATCAAACCATGTAATTCTTGTAGTGGAGTTGAACATGATGCAAACAAGGAGATTAGCAGGGTAATTACTTATGAGTCGACAACCGGGGATGTGTATATGACCTGTGAGAAAAAATATACATTTGAAGAGTACAAGAATAAACTGGATAAAGAAAAGTACTCAGTATATTACTATAATACAGATAAAACCAGTGGAAATCCTACGGTTATTTCTTATACGCACAATTGTGCGGTTCCGATTGATGGTGATTATTGTAATAAATGCGTTCCATTTACTATCAGTTCTTCAAAGTTTAATCTCTATGAGGGAAACAGTAAACAGGTGACGACTAATCAGAAGGCTGCCTGGAAATCAAGTAACACGTCGGTAGCAACTGTAGATGGAAGCGGACTTGTAACAGCGGTTAAAGCGGGGACTGCCACAATTACGGCAACGTGGAAGGGGTTCAAAAGAACCTGTGAGGTAACGGTAAAGGAAAAGAAACTGACGTTAAATAAAGAGACGGCAACCGTATACACAGGAAAAACATGCAGATTGGAAGCATTAACGGAGCCAACGGCAAAGGTTACGTGGAAATCCAGCGATACCTCTGTGGCGACAGTGGAAAAGGGAACGGTAACAGGTGTCAAGGCGGGAACTGCCACGATTACAGCAAAGGCTAACGGGATTACCAGGAAGTGTAAAATAACGGTAAAAAACCCATCGCTTGAAATTAGTAAGACAGAACTTACGGTTTATACTGTAAAATCGGAAACACTGACAGCAACGGCAAAACCAGCGGAGACTGTAACATGGAAATCCAGTAACCCAGCAATTGCCAAGGTAAGCAAAAATGGGCAAGTGACTGGAGTCAAAGAAGGAAAAGCAATTATCCGTGCGACTGCAAATGGACTTACCAGGGAATGTAAAGTAACAGTCAAAAAGCCGACACTTAGCCTGAATAAAGAAACAATGGAACTCTATACAGGGAAGACAGGTACGGTTACGGCGACTGTAACACCGAGTACAACAGTTTCCTGGAAATCCAGCAATACAGCTATTGCAACGGTGAGCAGCAGTGGAGAGGTAAAAGGAATTGCAGCCGGAAAGGTGGACATTACGGCATCTGCGCATGGAATCTCCCGAACCTGTACAGTTACTGTCAAAAAACCGACGATAAAAATCAGTCGGTCGACGGCAGCACTATATAAGGGGCAGACTTTACAGTTGACAGCACAGACAGCGCCAAGCACTACCATAAAGTGGACATCTGCCAATGAAAGCCGCGCAACGGTAAACGGTAATGGACTTGTAACAGCAAAAGCGGCAGGAACAGTTGCAATTGTGGCAAGCGCAAATGGATTGTCCGCGGGATGTGTTGTGACAATCAAAAATTGTACGTTGATGCTTTCAAGTGAGACGGCGACCGTAGCAAGGGGAAAAACACTTACATTGCGGGCAACTGCGACACCTGCCGCAACAGTGACATGGAGGTCTGGTAATACATCTGTTGCGACAGTCTCAAACGGTGTTGTTAGGGGTGTAAAGGCAGGAACAGTGAATATTATGGCAACGGCAAATGGAATAACAAAGATATGCAGGGTAACAGTAAAATAATATCAATACGGATGGGGGAATTTTTATGAGAAAAAAATACATATTAACAGTCCTTCTGCTGACAGCGCTTGCGCTGTCAGCAGGTTGTGGAAAAGAAACCAGAGCAAAAGCAGAGACAGAAACCTTACAAAGTGAAGCGGCAGAAACAGAAATGGTGGCGGATATTACCAGTGAGTCGGAGACTTTGGAAACAGAGATGGAAGATAATGAAGACCTATGGGATGCGGGAGAATGTGATACGCAAGAGGAAACAGACGACGAAGAGTTTCCGGAGTACCTGTTAAATGATAAGAAACTGGTGTCAAAAGCTAGAAAATATTTGAATTATGAGACAGAGGAAGAAAATAAAATTTCAATTAGCGCAGAGGAGAGGGCATTGTATATTGATGGAGAAAAATACCCTTTATCTGAAAATGCGTGCAGTGAATCAGATGTGTTTTTTTTAGAAAACATTGACATATCGGATTCTACAGTGGAAATTTTTGTGCCAGAAAGAATTTCTGGGTGGATTACACCTGTAATAGGAATTTATCGTTTTGAAAATAAAGAGTTAAAATATCTTGGAAATTTGAATGAGAGCAGAGA
>ENA-UOJA01000930-UOJA01000930.1-human-gut-metagenome-genome-assembly--contig:-C19-NODE-930-length-26175-cov-24.014663_pt1 | contig 26175 bp, 65 predicted proteins | sample MGYA00242337_ERZ723884 | MGnify/ENA metagenome assembly ERZ723884
CATTTTATATATACATATGCAGCCATAAGCACGACAGACGTTAAACTCATCAGATAACAGGGATTTTTATTTTTATTTTATATTTTGTTTATAAAAATTTTATAATAAAAAAACCCCAGCCATTCATTGGCCGGGGGTGTGAAAATTTTTTTAATGAATCAAATAATAATAGATTCATTAAATTCATCATATTTTGAGTCAATTTCTTCAATTAACTCATCATAATATTTTCTTGATTCTGCGCAGCGCAGATCATAATTGCCGCCAAAAGAAGGATATCCTTCAGCTTCGCATTGTTCTGCGATGTCCTCGCATTCTTCGAGATACTGGGCTTCCAGCAAGCAGATTTTTTCTATATCTTCCTTGCTATAAACTCCAGCCGCTGTCATGTTGCGGCGCATTTCTTCAATTTTATTCATCGGCTCATACCTCCTTTGCCAGATCTTCGATATAATCAATCACATCAAGCAGCGTTCCGATCTCAATCGGATCAGCCGCTTCATTGTCAGAAACGTAGAACGTGCCGCGCAGATCTCGCCAAACGCAGAAGTCGCTGTTTGAGTAAACATTAAATGCCTTTTCTGACATCTCCGATCCGTCAAATTCTACTCTTCTAAATGTTTTTCCTAATTTTTTCACGATGTCCTCTCTTTCTGCCGGGGATCCGCCCCGGCCCGGTTTCTTTTTTACATATCCAAAATATTAAATTCTTGGCGCAGCAGATCCTCAAAATCAGGATCTCTATTGATGTACTCTCTCAACCATTCTTCGTCGTTATTATATGCTTCAAAATTCGTGTGCATATCTTCGCGAATTTCATCGTCCATATATTCGACAATATCGCATAATTTGATGGAAGAAAAAATATATTCAGATCCGATTTCGATAATATCGTATTGCTGCCATTTTGATACATCAATAACATCCACTGTATCCTTATTTTCTTTTGCAATATAATATTGTTCAATTTTGTATCCGTGAACTGGTCCGGATATTTTAGAAACATACGTTTCTAAATAACTTAATTCTTTTCTGGCATCTTCGAGGCTTTCGCACTCTCTCCACATTTCCGGCTCTTCGTCCAGATCGACAATCTTTTTTTCGATTAAGGAAGAAACGATTTCTTCCTTTTCTTGGAATGATGGGTTTAATTTTTCAACGTAATTTCTGTAAATCTTATACATGATCTTTCACCATACGTCCTTTGGACGCCCTTTCTTTTAATCTATAAATATAATAGCATGATTTCCCCTTTTTGTCAATGATTTTTTTATTTTATTAATGTATTTATTTATTTTGTAAAATAAATGTTGACAAAATGTATATAATATGATATTATAATTACAGAAACAAAGAAAAGCGGCAGCCGCTCACCGACCAAAGCTAACGACTGCCGCACCTCACTAGAAGAAAGGTAGATCTATTATAACATGGATCAAAGGTAAAAAGCAATGAAAAAATTATAAAAAAAGGAATTGACAAGAAAGGCTGAAACGCTCGGCGCTGTAAAGGTTGCTAAAGATATTTATAAGTTTGAAAATGCGGAAAGTTATATTTCTAATTTAGAAAAATTTAATGAGAAAACGTATGTTTGCGAAAAGATAGTAAATAATTTAATCGCAGACATTACCGGACGTTTTCCAACATCAAAAGGATGCCGTATAGATCATCTCTATTACTCTTCCGGAGTATACGGATGCACCGGCGCACTTTCGAAAGTTGTAATTTTAGATGAAAATTACAACTTGGCAGAAAACGAATTATATATATTTTTTTAAGAGGGCGTAAAAATGAAAATAGGCGATAAAATAATTTACGGAAATGAAATAGAATGTATTTTGGAAACGTACGAAATCGAAAAAAACGGCAATATTATAATATACGCCGCCTGTGACGGCGGCACAATAATAGCACCGTTGGAAATGTTCAAAGAAATTTGAACAAAATAATTAAATCAGCAAAGCCCCCAGAAATGGGGGCTTATTTTTTTCTGTTTATATTTTTCTTTTTGTATTTTTCAAATTTGAAACTTGATCTAATAACAGTAACCCCGTTTATTTCGTCTTTTTTCGTCTGGCGCACAGCTCTAACGCCGTATATATCCGCTGTTCTTTTCTTTCTTCCAGATCTGCTGCCCATTCTATCGCCCCCCTTTTATTCTTTTTTGGATCTCATTTGAAAAAGTCGGGAACTGATCCACGTTCCCGGATACTATTTTTTCGCCGAACAAAACAACCCTTGCACCGTTCACACGTTCGATCAGTTCGCTATATCCGGCAGAAAAACATCTTTTAGACAGATCATCACGAACGCAACCAACGGAAGAGAGCGCAATAGATGATTGCTGCGGCAATCCATCAAAGCACCACTCAAAGGACCTCGCATCACTCCAGCCAGCAACAGGAACGACATTTACGCCATTTATCAGCAGATACCAAGCAAGCGCACGTGATCTATACACCTGCCATATTTGCATTGCAAGCGGCATATCTTCGTAAAAAGAAAAGTCTGGAGCGCAGACATATTTAAAATTTTGCAAAGCAGGAATGTATTTATCCGGGTTGTTCCACACTCTCTCAAATTGCATATCGTCAATAAAGAAATGACAAATACACTTTTTCGGATTTCGTTCTTTTAATGCTAGATTAAATGGCGCGGATCTCAAGCCGTCTGCATGAACAATCACCGCGGGAAGTTGTGGAAAGCCGTATTTGCCTGTAAGTTTCGCACCGAGAAGAAAACGCTCTCTCATAACATCGTTTTTTGTGTTTACAGATATTTCCATATCCATCGGCGGCACACCTCACTTTCGTCAAAACGCACATGTGCGTGCGTATGCTACAATACATATATTGTGAAAAATAAACAATGATACATTATAATTTGTATTATTAAATATATAATAACATATCATAAAATAAATTTCAACATAATTTTAATTTGTGTATTGACACATAAAATAAAACATGATAATATAATTATGCACAAAACAGATAAGTAGAAAAGAGCCAACGGATTTTAGACCTTTCCATTGGCTCTTTTTTCGTTAAAATATACTATTCTGTTGTTCACATAATTCTAACAATTTTCCTATTGTCATCTTCTCGATAAATTCATTATCGTGTAAAGGTTCAAACACTGTATCCACAAAATCATACTCTTTATAAATCTTGCAACCATGAAAATCCTTTACCAAAACGCACACTTCCAGTTCTTCGCCAAATTCGCTTATGTCTCCCTTGATTTCTTCGATCAAATCACTGCACTCATAAGATAATTTGATGAAACCCATGTCAATCTTTCCCATTAGAACAAATCCTCCTGCCTTTTTCTTTAGATTCTAACATATACGGTTTGCTCATACAAGAAATATATAATGCTCTTGCCGAATATTTGGTTATGCCCATTTGATACAGAAGATCAGCTTTTGTCATATTTGGGTTTGTTCTCTGCACAAATCTTAAAATCTCATCTATCATACTCATGATACCATCCTAACCGCACCAAACATCATCTCTACAATGTCCAGCACTTCTTTTCCATATGTTGCCACAAAATCGCATAATAACTCTTCCTGCTCGATCGGCAAATAAATTTCATAAGATATACATATCGCATGGCATACTTCATGAATAAACACTTTTTTCAAAAAATCACCATGCAGATTTTCATTTAGATATATCTCATGTGTATTTGCATCTGTTGTGCCAACACTATAACTCCCGTCAGTGCGTCTAATTGCTTCGCTATTGGGTTTTACAAACACAACACGCCAATTTGTACCGTTAATATAAAAAATCATGATATCACCCCTTGTACGCAATCAGCCGGGGAAATAATCCCCAGCCGCTTAATTCAAAGAAAACAAATTACATTGCGTTCATCAATCCTGTCATATTGTTCTTAAAGAGTGCTTTTTCTTCGTTCGTAGCATCTTTAATTAAGTCTTTTACATCATTTGAAAATACTTTCAAATAATCATCAAGACTTTTCATCTTTGCTTCTTTGTCGTGCATAGTATTGTCTTTATGCATTTCTTTGCTTTCTGTATAGTTTCTCTTTGCACGATCATAATGACTTTCGCTCATAGAGTCCATACCATGAGATACCGGTTCGGCAAAGTGCATTCTTCCGCTTGCACGATCAAGGTCACGCATCCGCTCTGATCTAGGCATATCTGACCATCTGTCATAATCATCTTTAGTCATGTGCCAATAAGGCGGCTCTTCATAACCTCTTCTGCCAACGTAAGTGCCTTTGCCCTTTGGAGCATACTCACCTGTGGTTTTGTATCTGTAGTTGTCATAATGTCTGCGACCGTCTCCGTATCTTTCAAACATTTCCATTGTTTCATACGGATCGAAGTCATTCATTGCATTTGTCAAAGTTCTGTAATACATAGCTTCTGACAAATCTTTCATCATATCGACAACTTCCCCCATCTCTTGGGTATCAATGCACTCAATTCCTTTGTCAAATTCACATTTTGCACATTCTGAAATCTTTTCAATCATGTCATGCATTCTCTTAACATCCATAGCTATACACCTCCTACGCTTCTCTTGTGACAACGATGTTTGCATTTGCCACATCTATAGCAACGCCGCTTGTATTTTCTACAGCGATATTTATGCAACATCCTTTTGGAACATCCACATAAATTCCCGCGGATACGTTGTTAAACTGTTCGACTGCGGCAGGTGTGCTAATCATCTGCGAAGATAATACAGGCTCACCGCTAATTGCGATTGCTAAAGAAATCGCCCCAGCTGTTCCACCAGTAGGCACCGCAATGTTTGCTGAAAAATCAACAAAGAATCTTGCTCTACACTGATTTGTCAGCCCACGCAGGGTGATTATTCCGCTCCCCTCTCTGTGCTGGATACAGCCAGAGCCTTTAACTGCTGTGTTTGTAAATACAACATTTCCATTTGATGCAACTTCCTGTGTTGCAACTGATACATATTCTGCCATAATATATAACCTCTCCTTCCATCAAAAAAACCACCAACCAAATATTGGCTGATGGTTTTCAGATTCGAAACAATTATACTATGCACAATACCGCATTGCGTATTTCTTGACAATGTTTTCAAAAATTGCCTTTAGCTGTGGCTTTTCATATATAATTGCGATTTTGGTTGTCTCCTGTCTTATTGCAGTTTTTGTGTTTCCTGCCTTTTCCATGCGTTTCTTCTTGTTCTCCTGCAACCGCTTAAGACTACAATGTGCAGTTGTCTCTAGTTCCGCATAAAGGTGATTATACAAAGTTGCATATTCGATATTGCTCTTTAGTGATATTTCTCGCACCCTAGCATTGATTTCTGACTTCCAGTCACCTATAGGCTGCGTAAATATCTCTTTCATGTTGTCGACCGTCTGCTCCACTTTGGTTATCTGCTCTGCCTGTCGCTTCTGCTCTAGTTCCTGTCTTGCTTGCGTTTCAATCAATCCATACAGTGCTTGAAGTTGTGGCGATAACTGCGTTCTGTCTATTGATTTCTGCTTTACTCTCTCTTCAATAGTTGTGAAATACTCTCTTGCCTGTTCCGCTCTTTCACTATTCCCTTTCACAGATAACTTCTTGGCAAAGTGTGCAGTAAGTTTGTAGTCTGTTGTAGACTGTCCTCCCCATTCGTCATTAAGTACGAATGCCCAATAATCAATGTTTTCATACGCAAATTCATTTTCTATGATGTTAGTTCTACACCATTTTGAATAATTACTTGGGCTTAATTCCAAGAATGAATATAACTTCTTTGCTGTTGTCATTCCGTCACTGTCAATGTCAAGTGCAATCTCAATAGGTGTTCTTGTTTCAAGTTTAGATAATTCGCCCATTATTCTGCACCGTCCTTTCTATCTGCCAATACATTTGTATAAGCAAGTATGCACTTTAGAAAGTATTCATTTGTGTTTTTCAGATTGTCAATAATTTTGTTGATAATTTCATCTTTCATGGATTCTACCTCGCTTCCAAAATTTGCTTGAAATGAGATAACCCTTATGATAGAATATTTCATAGAGAGTTATCTCGCTCTTAGAGTAGTCAATTACCGCTAAGTAATGTTTGACTACTCTTTTTCTTTGCTTAAAAGTAGGTGTATTCCTCTTCTAATAGCTTCGCCTTTTGTGATGTTATGTTTATCACAATATATTTTCAGCTTGCTTTCTGTCTCCCTATCAAGTCTAATGCTAAACCTACTTGATTTAGGGTTGTTAGATTTAGGTCTGCCTACTGGTGACATAATAATCACCGCCTTTCTTGTCACACCTATATTATAAATGTCACACATATATTAGTCAAGCACTTTTTCAAATTATAATCATTTTTCTTGATTTTTCCGCAGGGATTTGATAAAATACACCTATCGATCCTTGTGGATTGATTGTTATCCGTACAGTTGCGCACTTTCTTTTGTGGGGCGCAACTGTTTTATTTTTTTCAAACCCAAAAATCATCAGCCAATATTTGATTGTCAATGTACGAAAAAAGCAAGGGGAAAACCTTAAAGCCTGCCCCTTGCCATAAATTGTAATACTGCATAAGCAGACATAATCGAGTTAAACCCAATTAAGATACTCAATTATTCATTTTTGCGTAGCTGCTACTTTTAGCTGCTACTTTTAGCTGCTACTTTTAGCAGCAACACCCTGTGCTGCATCCACATCCATACGCATAAGCATTCGGATTAGGAACTACATAGGCCGGAACTGCCTGTGGGTTCACAGAATTGATAATCTGCTGTGTCTGTGCAGACATTGCCGTAGTAAGAAGTGCGGACTGGCGATCCTGCGAAGCCGCTCTGCGCAAGTCATTATTTTCTGCCTGCAAGGAAGAAATCTTTTCTTGGCAAAGGTAATCAAGGATAGCTCTAGTTCCTGCATTCTGACTGTCGATAATGTCTCTCGTGTTTGTATTCATGGTGTTCTGCAAAGCACAGGTGTTCTGTGCCATATTGTAGTTTACGCCCTGAATAGCTTCACGTGTTTCACAGCAGCAGTTAGCAAGCTGAGACTGCAAAGCATTTGTGTTCTGCATATTTGCGATTGTGTCCGCATTGATAGCCTGTTGAATGCCATATCCTGTCTGCATTATATTGGTGTTAATTCCGTTGAATCCAGTAAGCATATTGTTGTTTGCTGCATAGAACCCATCACAGATTCCATTTGTGATTCCGTCAAGCTTTCCAACGATAGCCTGCGTGTCAAATCCTCTCTGTAAATCTGCCTGAGTTAATGCTCCGGCTGCAAAAGGTGTAGCACCACCGTTTCCACCATTACCCCAGCCGTTGCCAAAACCGCCCCAGCCAAAGATCATAGCAAATACGATAATTGCCCAGATCCCATCACCACCGAGAAAACCATCATCACGATTGTTACCTGTCACTGCTGCAATATCAGCAAGACTTGGTGAATTTCCATTGAACATTTTGTTTACCTCCGTAAATTTTATTTACATCGGGTAGACTGTCTTTTATGTGCACACGACCCAAAATGTATCAATTAAATAATTTCATAACTTCTTCTTTTGCCTGTTCTACTGTAATCCCACGCTCTTTGCACATATTTTCTGCCATAGATTTTAAGCCCTGCGTATTTCCGCTCTGAATCATTTGCATAGCATTCTGTGCCATAGGATTATTTTTTATCTGTGGATCATTCATAATTTTGTTCTTGATAATATTCATAGGATTCATTATGACTCACCATCCTTTTTTACCGCTCTTGTTTTTGAAGCGGAATTTTTACCGATGCTTTTTTCAATCTGTTCTATTTTCTCGAATAATTCATCGAACTTCTGCATAAATACCTCTGTAACATCATCAGATAGCCCAAATTTCGCTTTTTGTTCATCTGCCGATAAATTGCTAGGGCTTTCAGATTGAACAGGCTTAAAAACGACCGTAGAGATTTTTCCGTCAGACGCCCATTGCTTTGCGTATATCTCCGATAAATCATTCTTCGGGAATATAGCAACAGATCCATCCATTGGTACATCATTTGCGGCAATTGCATTTATATCAGATACAATTTTTCCGTTGATTCCAGATTGAACAGGTTGTGAAATGCTTTGAAACTGTTCCTGTTGCGGCATTCTTTGCATATTTGCCCAAGGATTGTATGGATATGCGTTATAGCCGGGATTGTATTGAAAATTATTCTGCGGTTGTTGATATTGATTGTTCATCCACATCTGCCTCTCTTTCATCATCCAAAACTTCCTGTATCGCATGAATCATTGCACACTGGAATACCAGTGGAACACGCAAAACCTCTTCTTTGTTTCTTATTTTTTCTAAAATTTCTTCTGAAAACATTTTATGCACCTCCTATGTTATGAATAAATTTTTGCATAAAAAAAAGACAGGCAACTGTCACATTCCTGTCAAAAAACTATCACAAATCCTAGAACTTTTGCCATTTTATATAACAAAACCTAGATAAATTATTTTAAGGCAAAAAAATATCGAACATTCGTTCGATTTTTGATTACTTTTGACTACTTTTTTGATTACCTCTCTTGAAAACTCTAAAAGATGAAGCCGTGCAGTCTCTCCTTTCTTCCAGTGTTTTCAAGGGTTTCAAGGTTCTCAAAGTATTTTTTTGTTAGTAGCGGAAAAGGGATTTGAACCCCGACTCGGGATTTCTTCTTCACTTTTCGGACTACGAAAAAGCAAGTATTTTCAACGGTTTAACCGCATTTTAACTGTTCTAACTGTACCTTTTGTTTTGATTACCTTGGTTACCTTTTGGACAAAGTGCCGTCTCCAGCATGGACGATACATCTTTCACGGCTCGATTGTTAAAATAGTAAAACTCCTTTGTCGTTGTTATGCTCGTATGTCCCATCTGTTGCATTATAATAGATTCAGGTATTCCTGCATCCAGCAACTTTGTGGCGTAGGTTTTCCTTGCCTTGTGCAACGACCTTGGTTCTATGTGAAGTGTTTCACACATACGATACAACCGCCTTGAAAAATGGTTTGCCTTAACTCTTTTCCCATCTTTCACGAAAACATATTTTGAAAATGGATTAAGACGTTTTAACCTCATAAGAACCTGCCTTGCTTCGTCCGTGATTATAACATCTCGTTCCCCTGCTTCTGTTTTTGTGGAATCAACTACTTCATATACTTCTTTGCCATCGTCACCAAAGTATTTTATTTCCATTTTTCTGATCCGCAGATAATCAGCCGTCACGCAATCCCACGACAGGGCGGCAAGTTCCCCGGCTCTAAGACCTGTCTTAAATGCAAGCACAACTCCAAGAGATATTACGTCATTTGCTTTATATGCTAAGTCTTGTATCATATATTCTTCTGCCTTGGTAAATACTGATTTTTTAGGATCTTTTACCCTGCGTCTGAATATATTTCTTGACAGGTCTAAATCTCCTATAAATCGTGTAATGCTGATTTCTGTATATTTTCTTTTTGCCGCATACTTAAACACGCCATTCAAAATCAACCTAACCTTTGCCCATCCTTTCGATGTTAGATTTTCATTGTGTATAGTCGATTTGACAAAATCTTCCAATATATCATCATTGATAAATCTTATCTCCATATTTGAGATTCTTGAGTTTGCAAAAAATCTCAAATAGTCGCTCTTATACCTCTGCGCAGTCTGCAATTTTACCTCTCCGTATTTTAGCTTCTGCTTTACCCACGCATCAAAAACCTCATGAAATGTAGGCTGATTCTCGTGTTCTTTGTAATAATCAACTATTCCATCTTCCAAAGATTCAAGCGTACTCCTTTTCAGCAGTTTTCTCCCACTGTCGGATGTCTTGTCCGGAAGATATGTGTAATATTTGCCACCACTTCTTCTCCATTTTCTAAACTTGTGTCCGTCAAGATATTTTTTTCGCTCATTCATGTTGATCTGTTCCTGCACGGCTTTCATGTCGATAATACCATTTTCAACCGCAAATTTCAACAGATCCGAATCGCTCAATTGCATATCCCATCACCTACCCTTGCTATCTTAGATTTTATATCACGTATTCTTCTGTCAATTGTAGAGTCAGAAACCGAAATTTCTAACCCTACTTGACTTCTTGATTTTCCTTTCGAAAGCACCCTAAATATTTTTTCCTCTTCTTCGGTAAAATTGGCGTTTTCTAGCAAATAATCAAGTTCCGGCTTAGTCAGTTTTGAAAACCTCATAAGCGCATCTCCTAATTCTTAAAAATTCTTAAAAATCAATTTGTCGTATCCTCTCCAATATTTATTCTCTCTGGCATTTTTTACACCTATATCATGATGTTTTTGCCAACATGACTGACAAAGTTTACTGTTTTCCCTGTCTACAGGCTTTTTGCAGTCTAGGCACAGATGCGCAGCAGTCATTCTTTTGATATAATGCTCTTTTGGCTTAATATCCATTTTCATGTGATTCTGTGCATCTTTCTTCAAGCAAAGGGCGCATTTTGTGCGACCATATGCGGCTTTTTTCTTTCCGCATCTCGTGCAAATGCCATTTTCTTTTCTGATTCTGTAAGTATTTCTCTTTTGTTCTCTTATTTTTTGCCTATCTTCTTCTTTTATGGTTGTTTTTCTTGTTTTGCGCTTCTTCTCTCTGCATTCAATGCAGGATTTCTCATCGCCAAACAATTTATTCTTACAGCATATCGGACATATACCCATTTTTGAGTAAAAGTCTCTGGATTCTTTTAGGTATTTGTTTCTTTTTTTCAAACATTTCGAACAATACCATCCGTCCCTGTCCTGCTTTTCTCCGCATTTAGGACACAATCCCAGTCTTATTCTTTTGTCTGTCATTTTCTTTTGTCTTGATACCGAAGATGTTGGCTCTTCTTTATTCATTTGCAAAATTCCTCTCTGTATCTTTCAGGCATCGGAACACTGTTTACTGCGTCCAAATCAGCTTCGTTGATTGTGGTGCTTCTGACAGCTTGATAAGATTTCTCGTTTTCACTGTCAATAAGCATTCTTTCTGACTTGGAATTTTTGGTCTCAATAGCGTTCCTAAATTCGTTGTTAGATTTTTCTAATTGTATTTCTTTCTCCAGTTCTTGATTGTAAATCTTATAGAATGTGCTTCTTGTCACATTCTCATTAAAATTTTCAGAAGTTGCCCAAGACCTAAGTTCTCCCGGAGAACCAACGGCATTTTGCACTGTTTTAGGCAATTTCTCAAATTCTTCCACAGAATGATATATACTGTTCTGCATTGCCTTTGATACCAACGCCCACGCCTGCGCACAGTTTAGCCTATCAGGTCGTTGAATGCGATGTATGATGTCTACAATTTGACCGATTGATGGAGCAAATCCCTTATTTTCGTTCATGATATAGGATTTTAATGCCATTTCAACGACATCATAATCATAGTCTTTCAGAAGTACGCCCCATGCGTTTACAGTATATAGTTTATTCGGATGATAGTTTGGATAAGCCGCTTCCATCATCATTACAATTTTTTCTGCATCATCTTTAGTCATTAGCTTTTACCTCGCTGTCATTTGTTTGTTTTAAGGGCAAGGATTTCTTCTCCATCAACTCCCAGTCCCTTATAGCCTTTTTCCAGTCAATCATCTTTTTGTTCCCTATGAACCAATCTCTTGATTCATAGTATTTGTAAAACTTTTCTACATCCACATTATTTTTTCTGTGTTCGCAGTATTCTTTTAATTCTGCAATTGTTGGTTTTACAAATGATCTTGGTACAACTATCGTTACTGGAGTACCTATTCCGCGATCGAGATGATTTGTCTTTGCAACATATCCACCTTTTGTTCTTTCTATTTTTTGGCGAACCATATTTCCTTTATCGTCTTTAATGATTTTTCTTTTTGGCCTACGAAGACCAGTACCCGGTCTTTCCAAATCTTTAATAACTTTTTTCCATGACGCACCTGCTTCTGTTGCCAAGCAGTTGGCCTCTCTCTCATTAAAAGTATATTCCCCTTGCTTTGTAAGGCCCAAAAGAGAAATCTCAAACTTGTATACCGTAGGCGTGTATCTGTCTGACTGTATCGTGTTATGCCGTTTCCAATGCTTCACTGCTATTACATCAGAACTTGGAAACGGAAGTATAAACTCCCGATCGAACAAGCATTGCATATCATCTGCTGTTGCTTGGCAGTATCTAGCAACGCTTGTGGAATTGTCGATAAAACCATCATCGTCAGCGTTCATGCACAGGTGGAAATACAACCCCTGTGCAGACAATGGCATGTCCAAAAATGATGTAGATGTGATTACATCACGACTAAATGACCTTTTTCTAGCCATAATATCAGCCCCCTTATTTATAATCCGTATTTAGAATCTTATCTTCGCTATAAGATTCCAAAGAAATGTCCATAACCTCTTCTAATTTCTTTTGATAGAAGTCAACATTAAATTCTGTTGGTGCTTCATCCATTTTCATGGATTCTTTCGCTACGCACTTCATCAAAGTATTGATTCTCTTCTCTCCAAATCCAAAATATTCATGAAGTGCTAGAAATATAATGCAACTTGATGTTGACATTCCATTTGCCAACCCAAATTTATAATATTTCATAGCCATCTTGTCTAATGCCTTGCCGCCTACAGGATGAACCGTTGCTCTTGCAAGCCATTCATGTTCCAAACTGTTCAACTTCGTTTTTTTCTGCTCTCTCGCTTCTCTTCGCATAGCTGCTCTTTTATTGTGTGCCATTATTTTTTCCTCCTAAGTTTCTTTCTTTTTACGCTTCTGACCGGATCGGTAATGTAACTAACCATCACGTTATTCCGTACTTTTTCATTAAAAATGCGATTCTTTTCTTGGTTATACTCTGATCGCTCTTTAATGTATTTTTCACAAGTGCCATGACAACCTACCTTCCTTCCAGTTTCAGCAGTGCAATATCTACAACATTCCATATTGTTTTCTCTCCGTTATCTGTTATCGCTTGTATCGTTAGTTCCAAATGCAATCTCATCCATATCCTCATAACCACCAACATCGTGAAATGGATATGCTTCTTCATATAGTTTTCTTTGTGCTTCTAAGGCTCTTTTCGTAGCACAACCTTTTTTATTCTTCTCCATAGATTGTTCTACAAGTACATTTCTTTCTTCATCAGTCATTTTTAACATTACCTCTCTTCTCTCACAAACTCGACAATATAGTCATCGCCTGTAGCATGTTCTATCTGCACAATTTTAATATTACAGTCACCGTGTAATTTTTTAACCGGATCGTTTATATAGTCAGCACACCAAATTTCCATTTCGCTGTTTTTTTCAATCGCTACCATAAACATCACCCCTTTCTTACCTTAAATAAAAATGTTGCTTTATCGTCTTTAGACGCATTTCGTAACACTATCGGAGCAACAGTATTAGCAAAAGCTAAGTACGCTGCGCTAATAGCAAGTTGGTCCTCTATCGGCCATTTTGTTGTATCAGATTCTTCTAATAATCTCATAATTTCCGCTATTTCATTTTGAGTCATAATCTTCATTCCTCCTTAATGTAAAATACTTCTCCAAATTCTTTCCGAAACAATTTCTGTTATAGTTTGCGGATTAACAGAAAACATTTTTGCTAATCTTCCAGTTTTCATAGATCCACCATTTCTAATATGATTCTCTCTTATGTATTCAACATCTTTTCTACTTAATTTATGCATCCCATGAAGTTCACCTTTTGTTGCAACATCACGTTTTAATCCGTTTTTCCAAGCATGTTTTTCGTTTTCACTTTTTGTACACCACTCCAAATTTTTAACAGAGTTATCGTGTTTGTCACCATTTTTATGATTCACATCTGGTTTGTTACCTGCATTTGAAAGGCTCTGCATAAGAGAGTGGTCATTTTCTCCAAGATCGAATCCTACAATATCATATCCAGATGTTTCGTACTCACTATCACTCTTATCCCACGAATTCATTGGATTACGCATTCCTTCGACAATAAACCCCATCTGCTCTGGACTCGCCAGAACTACTTTTTCAAATTTAATCATTATTCAGTACCTCCTAACCGTATTTTCTCTTTACATTGAGGACAGATCACATATTCATAATCTGCAAAAACTCCAAAATAGGAATTTGTGCTACGCTCAATATCTTCTTTCTCATAAGAAAATAAACAACCACAATTATCACATCGCTTCTTTTTAATGGCTCCATATTCTATAATTCTAATCATTTCATTTCCTCCTTATCTTCAAATTCCACAATGTTTCTTATTCTTTCATGTTCTCTCTCAACTCCGTCCTGAAATCCACGATCATAGGCGTGTCTGTACCATTCTAACTGTTGCGTGGCTGTCTCCCATCGCCTATCAATACTAGGGCCAAACTCTTTAGACATTCTAATCAATTGAATAGCCCTAAAAAGTTCTTCTTTCTCAATAACAACTTGATACGTTGAATGTGCAAAGTCACTAAGAAACCGAAATATAAATTCGCTTTCTGTTTCTTGCACTTGATTAGCTATTTTTAAGATGGAAGTATTTATTTCATCTCCCAATTGTTTCATTCTGTCACCTCCTCATGCATGCTCACGTTTACACGCAACCGATTTACATTACTACAGTTTATAGTTAAAACTTCACTGTCTAATAGTTGATCCGACATATATAGACCTGGTTTTTCCAACGCCTTTAATGTTAATACAAAAAGTGTTGTTCCTGATCCGTTGCACACTTCAACCTCGCATTCATCAATATGCTCAAGCAAATTACCTAAAATCAACATTTCATCATCTCCTTTGCCGTTCCATTGATTCAAAAATACTTTTTATACTTACCGTCAATTCGTTATCAGTGCATTCCGGGTACTGTCTTTGCAAATTGTATTCTGTCGTACCGTTTAATGCAGAATTTTGAAAGTTTCTAAACATATCCATCCTGCGAAGATATTGTCTTTCAGACTTAAACATTTTATTGCAAGTGCAGTCTGGCAACGGACATACAAAGCAGTTTGGGAAAACGCATTTTTTCGAATCTGCATCCTTACGTTTAATCACTTTTGATTTTCTACTATGGGTTTTATCTGGCATAAGTCATCACTCCTTTAGTATGATTTTATCAGCGGAAACTGCATAGCCATATTCCATGTTTGCTCCTGCGGATTCTTCCCATCCTTTCATAAGATAGATGTAATCGCATTTAGACAACAAGAGCATACACAACTCCATGTATTCATTGTATGTAAACGCATCCTTTGGAATCACAGAACATATCTTTGCTGGGTTTATAACATCTACGTCCATAAGATCGTTTATGCGTTTTTCTGCTTCTTGAAATCTTTCGATATAATCATCAGTACCAGTAATCTTTCCGCTTATATATACTCTAATTTTATTTTTCATTCTGTTTTCTCCTTTTCAAACGGCTTCCATTCGCCCGGTAGCTCAGAAAGTCTCCACACATTGGGTGTTTGGCTTACGCCGCAATAGGGAATACCATTCTCGCTGTAAGACAATTTGCAATCTCTGCATGTTGAACCACTGTTTTTACATGTGTCCATTATAATTTTTAAGGCACCATATATTTCCTTATCACTATAAGTTTTCTTGTTACTTTCCATTTTTTCTCTCCTTTCATACTTCGCTGATATCCACTTTTGCAAAACGGCATTCTTTTCCTTTAGTTTTCGCACGACATATCATAGAAGAAATTGTATTCGAGTCTACTCCGACTACTGCCGACAGCTCTTTAGGACTGTCAGCAATGAAAATCGGCAATTTATACTTATCTTTTGAATAAGCTACATACACATACTTTTTCACAATTCTTTCACCTCTTGCCTAAACTCAAATAACACATTATCCCACAATCGGGGAAAATCTCCGTATTCATGTTTCCTCTGTTTGGGTCTAATTCATCTAAAAACACAGGCTTTCCGTAATTATCCTTAAGCATCGAGTATCCAACATCTCTTTCCAACTTTGCCCGACTCTCAAACACTTCTGGGAAATCTTTTCTGATGTTGTTCCAATAACCCATTCCAAAATACAATCCTTACAAGTTTTATATGGTTTTTGACAATCTTTCTTCATCATGATTGTGCATTTAATTACATACCAACTAGCCAATTCTTCATCCGACATTTGCCGTATTCTATCAGCATTAGTCACGCTTTCCACCTTCCTTACTCATTTTAGTGCTTTCCATATTGTTATCTCTGGTTCATTGATGTGCCACATATTGGGTGACGCACTTGTCACTCCACACCTCGCAGGTTCATTGCGTAATGGACAATTTTCACAACGTTTATGTGTTTTACAACAATCTTGTAAAGTTTTTAATGCACCTACAATTTCTTCTCTACTCATTCTGTCCACCTGCCTTTACTGTCTGTACCAATGTTTTGTACCATCTGAAAATTTTATCTCAAGTTTATGCGGATATTTGCAGTGTGCGTGTATTCTATAATCTGTAACCTGCACAACACCACAATGTTCTTCCTCACACTTTATAGCATCTTCTTTATTTGCATAATCTGTGTGACAAATATCACAAGTATATAATTGTTTTTTAGTCATTCTTCACACCTGCCTTTACTACTTCGATTGCTCTTTCTATTCCTTTATGGAAAAAATCATCATATTCAGAATCAAGACAATGATCGATTTCTTCCGCATACCTCTCAAAATCTGCGAATGAAAATTCTTTTTCATCTTCTAGTTGCTTCACAACTTTATCTACATCATAGACGGTATGTTGTTGATTGATAAAATCTATAACAGATCTAATTCTCATCGTCCTTAAAGTCGAACAAGCATCTATTCTGTTTAATACTCTTACTAACTCACTTGCATCTATCAGTCTCATCTGTTACACCTCCTATTGTTTGTCCAAAACCGTTATCAATAAATCTCTGTTTTTGCCGCATTTAATACATTTAGCTATAACATAATGCGTTGTTTTTTTAGATTTTGCTGACGTTTGTTGATAATCAGACAAAATACGATAATCGTGTTCACAAAATACATTTTTTTTCAACAGTTTCTCCACTCCAGTCTAATTTCTGACCGCATTTGTCACAATATTTGACAGGTATTTTACCATCGTTAAGCATTGTAGTTATTTGTGGTTCATAGCCTATAAAATTGCCGCAAGCGCAATAATAATCTTCATAATCATTACCCATGCGACTTCTCTGACATCGTATAGGTTTCTTTGGAATCTGCTTTTCCAGTGCCAGTATTGCTATTTTTGTACTCTCAATTCGTTCACCGTTGTTGCCTTGTTTATAACACAAATCGCAATCATCACACTTATTGCTATTACATTTTTCATAAATTCCTTTGACTTGCATTTGTTGGCAAACATAATACGCCTTTAACATTTCTGCTGCTTCAATCTCTGTCATATCTTGCTCCTTCCTTCCGTTTTGTACATATCTTCGTTAAATTCCCTATCTTCTTCATGGAAATATGCTCTTTTACAGTGTGTACAAAAAGCTAAAATTTCATTTATATTTATGCTTTTTTCGTATTTGCACCCTTTGCAATCATGTGGGGTTGGCTCTTTACTACTCTTTTCTGCCATTTTATCCCTCACTTTCTAACAACTCTAAGTTGTCAAAAACATTTCCAACAACCTCTGCATTAACCATGTTTATCCAATATCCTAAGTCTTTGCGATAATTCCTGCTCTCTGACCAATCCACATAAAATCCTATGTGCTCTGCTTTTTGACTATCAAAGCAGTTTTGATATGCTCCATATCTGATTTGTGCATATAGATCCCTAAAATGATATTTGATAACATCATTCTCCCAGATCAGATTGCCATTCTTATCTTTTAATCCTGCGCATAGGCAGATGGTTGATGGGTCTACTTCAATCATATTAGGTACATCATTTGTCATTCCCCATAGAATGTATCTTTTATCCCAAATACCATATAAATAACCTTGTACCCACTCTCCATTATCAACTCTCTTTGCCTTACATAAATATCTGTATTCCATACTCTCTCCTATTCTGCTTTTTGTCCTAGCCATTCTTTCCACATTACTGTAATCTTGTGAGTTGCTTTTTCAACGCATCAATTGCCAAATCAATAGCCTCATAAGCGTCTGCTGAAAATCTGTTATTTTCAACATCATCCCACATAGTAAAGCGTTTTAATTCTTCTAGGCTATGTATTGCTTTTTCAGTAGACACATTTCTTTGAAACTCAATAAAGTTTTTAATTATTCTTGCACTGTTATTCATCTTCTCCACCCATCCTATTCCGCTTCTGATTGAAGCCAATCCATACAACTAGCTTCTCCCTCGTATTCTTCGCCGAATGTGTTCTTAAAAGTTATAAGAAGCTCCGCTAATTCTTCATCCGACATATTTCTTATCCTGTCTGCATTGGTGTGGTTAGTTTCATAATTCTGTATGCTTGCCACTTCTGCAAAAGCTGCGAGCATATCAGCAAAGTATTTCAGCATACTATCTCTGTCGATGTTGTGCTTGTCTGCCATAGCACATACACTTGCTAATGTGTCAGTTACTATGCTCTGTAAATCTTCCATTTCTTTGTCTGTGAGATTGCTCTGCTTATCACTCATTTTCTCCACCTCTCAATTCTTAATAATTTCTTCTATCTTCTGTCTGATACATTCATCAAAAACAGAAACAATTTTTAACGCATTTGCTGGATAAGAATATTGAATATATTCCCATACATTGTCGTAATCACTGCTCTCTTCTTCAAATACTCTTATAAATTAATCCTCTGTATGTGGATAACCACACCATTCTATTTCCGCAAATATTCGATCGAGTTCTTTCTTTTCGTTATCATCGTCTGCATATTCATAAAATAGTTTTTTGGTTTTTTCATAGTCAAAAACATCAGGACTTCCATATATTTTATCTAGGATATACCACTCATCACACCTCGCCATAAGTTCAAGGAAACTCTCACTTTTCGGTGTTTCTACCCATTTATATCCGTAATTTCCACAATCAGAAGTGATGGTGAGTTCGTACCGATCAAGATTAAATGTAAATCTCGCCCACAAACATGAACCATAGTCCTTATCTTCTTTTTCTTGCCTGTATTCCAGACAAAGCATGTTAGGATTCACTATATTTACGGTCATTCGTTTTCACCTCTCAATTCTTTCAGTTTTTCTTCGGCTTCGCCTTTTGCTAGAAATAATGTTCTACCAAGTTCTTCTGCTCTTAATTTACCGCAGCATCTTTGATCGTCAGATTCAATTTCAATGGATAATATTGTTTTAGTAGGCGTGTAAGAATGCATATGTATTCCTTTTACTATAAGTTCCTGCACACCATCATCGAAACAACGATAAATGCTATATATCTTATCTCCCACCTTGCAAGGCAATTTGATAAGTCTGTCTTGCTCTTCTAACTGCCAATACTCTTTTAACTGTTCCAAAGCATTGATTGCTTCGTCTAAAGCGTAATCTTCTGGAGATGAATACGCCATCTCTCCCGTACCATAGCAAGACCCGGCACAGTATAATTCCGCTTCACTCATTGCTAGACCTTGCATTTCCTTCAACCAGTGTATTGTTTCATCAATGTCCATCTTCCTCATCTCCTTATTATAAATCTTTGAATTATGCTTCTATTCTTTTTCCTGCCAGTTATAAATTCTTCACGCTTTGCTTCCTCTGATGCTTCGTGGTTCTTTCGCTTTATGTGTTCCAACTCTTCATACCTTCCATACGCACTTCCTGCATAGACTCCAGCAGTATAAAAATCTTCATAACACCTAACTATTACATTTGAAAATTCTTCGCCTAACAATTCCGTCACTGGGCATTCTGAACATTTTAATTCTGTATGGTGACAGGATGCAAATGTATGTTCACACTTTTTTATAGGCTGATTCTGCTTCTCCACAAACAGAGTGAAAGATCGGCATCGCTTGAGCATACTCCAATACCATTTTAGTTCTTCAAGCCACTCTACAATCTGTTCGTGTTCCTTGTTGTGTTTTTCGGCAAGATCAGGATTATTTGAAAATATGACATTGCCTTCTGTTGCCATAGCTTTGTGTCGTTTTATCGCTTCGTCAATATCCATTTCCTACTCCTTTCCCGGTTTCTCGCACCGTTCAAATTCAATCACCCATACCCACGGGTTTGCATTCCATCCGTATTTATCAGTGTCTGATTTTTTGATTGTGGAGTTCCATATATCAATAAAATGTTCTCTTGCGGTATGTATATGATCATACTCATTATCTGGAGAATGGATGAATGCTATATTATTTGTCGCTCCCTCAAGTATTGCTTCGGTTTCCGTAATCTCCTGCAACCGCTCCACCCTTACATCAGTTACTTTTAACCAAATTCTTGCAGCATATTTCGGCATGTGGATGGATGGGTGCCACTTCGCGTCTCCACTTATTTCATCTGTTGCCCGATACATGTAGCAACCACAAGTTTTATCCAAAACGCTTTTCTTTGGCTCTTTGGGGCAATTCCCTCTTTCGTCTCCCTCACAGTTACAACATTCAAAACGCTCCCATGTTTCCCGGACATACAATATGTCCCCCGGTTGGTATGGTGGTCTTTTTATTCCTCCTATATAAAAAAATCCCAATGGATTGCTGCTATCCCCAGCTTTTCCCACTGGACGTCCAGTCATATTGTCGGGAAGTTTTATTACTCGCCTTGTACAAGTCTTTCTTCCAGCCAAAAGTGCTTGTACCATTTCCGTTTTAAATAATATTGGCAATGTTCTCATTTTCCGTCTCCTTTCTGCATTCACGCTATTCAATTACCAATGTCAATATCGAAGCACTCTTCGCATAATTTTCTCTCTTCCTTATACGCTTTTTTATATTCGTTTGTATCGTGTGCTTTTTCAGTTATGTGCCACCCATTATTACAAAATAGTTCTCCATACTCCGTCATTCCACCCTCACGAATACTATCAACAATCCCTTGCTGCTTTAGTTTTCTCAAATGGTATCTTACTTTATGCACACTCATATCAAGTGTCTTTGCTATTGCGGTTGCTGGGAATGGGCACCACCCACCCATGATACTTACATTGTTCTGGCACAATGTATATAATATCTCATCCACTTCTTTATTTTCTCCTGCGATACTCATTTTCTACTCCTCACTTTCTGCAAGTTTTGCATATTTCCATTCAAACAATGAAGAATATTGGTCAACTGACCAAGATGTCATCCCATTTTCAAAAGCAAATACCCTTCCATCTATATACTTTGCAAAATGTGCTTTATGCCAACAATCGGTAGGATAATCTCTTACAAGTATTGGGGTATCAACATCAACATTCTCCCAAAAAACCATTGGTGCTCTATATTCTTCATTTGCCCAAATCTTAAATGCGTCAGAGCATTTTTGTAATTTGTTTTCTTCTTTAAGTTTTCCGATTGAACATTCAGAGCATTTTATGTCTTTGCAGATTCTCATTTCCCCGGTCTTTTCTTCTACACCTACATAATTGTAGTTAGAGTTTAAATAATTCTCCATTAAACTTTCTTCGTAAACCTCTAAATTTCTCATCGCTTTCATCCTCCTTATTATTTTAATAACTTTGCATATTTCCACTTACTTACATAATCAGCAAATTGAGCCGACCATGATGTTGATCCACCTTTCCAAGCAGACACGAAGTTTCCGTCAAAGCCAGCAAAATAACCCCTATACCAATTTACTTCGTTGTTCGATACCAATATTTGGGTATCAATCGCCACTTCCGACCAATCAACTTTAGGTTCAACATATTCTTCGTTATACCATTTTTTCCTTAGTTTAGCACAAGGTGCTGGATCATCATAAAATTTGCACCACGCACAACCACCCCTCGAACTGCAAGCAGCCAATTCACCAGTTTCATTGTCAATTCCTATACACGCATTAGATATTACAAGATCTAATATCTCTTCTTTATACTTTTCTTGATTAGTCATTTTTAATTCTCCTTTGCTTCGAGTTTTAATATGTGAATAAATTCACGAATTGTTGTAACCTTTTCCGAATCTTTTTCTTTCGGATATTTCAAAAGGTATTCATCAATTCTCTGTTGCAACTTTTGGATAATGTTCTGTTCGTCAATCATTCAAATCTGCCTCCTGTATAAATTTTAAGTGCGGACAGTTGAGACATTCATGTGATAGATATACAGTGCCGCTGTCTACAACGTGCATTCCAGGGCAATGATACTCGTCAGCGGATTTTGAAAAATTCTCTTTCATTACCTCATAGCAGCTATCATAACCGTCATTAATCCAATCAATTATTTTCATCCTACATTTCCTTTCTCTTTATGAAACCCTCACAAGGAATTTTAAACAAGCAGCCGTAAGTTTCGTGTTCTACACTGCCATAATATTCTTTATACTCATAAGAATATGTGCAAGCAGAGCAGTACGTATGTTTACCATTCATGTTTTCGCCTGTCTTTTCAACTTCCAACTTGTTTGCAACCATATCGCACTTGTCCGCAACTATGCCACATTGGTTTCTTAATTCTTCAAGATCTTTAACAAGTTTCTTGTATTTCTTATTTGTTAAAATCTTCATTAAAATCACTCCTTATTGATTCAACGACCAGATTTCTTTATTTTTCTTGCCGTTAAACAGCAATGCTTCGAATATCTGAAACGTGATGTTGGATAATCAATATTCAGCCTATCATTTAGGTATTTAACTAATTTTGGATAGTACAGCCATGCTTTTATAAACTGCTTAATCATAAATATCATTCTGAATCACCTACTCTCAATAAATCCATAAATTTATCGTATTGCTTTTGTGACACCTTGTTGTTCTTCTTATCATCTCTGATTTCGATTTTAAGGTGCTTTTCGGCAATACTGGATAATTCCCTTGCCAAGTTCTTTTTGCCTTGCTCAACACCGTCTCTATATCCCTTTGGTGGCTTTCTTTCTCCAATCTGTCCACTGGACCGATCAGACCCTTGACCACCAACGCTGACATTTCGAAGTTGGTAACCGTCATCTGCATATTTCTTAATGTAGTATTTTTCCATCTCATCTAGCCGATTTTGTGAAAAATTCTCAAAATCCACGACCCAACCATACGGATTTTCCTGCGACCATAGTTTATGCTTTTTAAGAGACAAATCTATGTGTTGCTTATACCCCGACAAATGCGATGCAAGTCGTTGTAACAAATTCTTTGCCTGTCCAACATACGCATACTTGAATCCGTTTTCATCAATCCTTGTCAAGAAATAAATTCCACTTCTTTCGTTAAGCCTGGGATTCAGTTTCAACAGGCGTTCTTTGTTCTTCTTTTCTATTGCCATTGCCTGTGCAAAACTTCTTTTATTCATTCCTCTTCATCATCCTCCCAGTAAAATCCGCATCCGCAGTTCATGCAAAAATTAGGCTTAATGCTCTCAAGATGTTCAAATTCCTTTCCGCATCTTGGGCATTTGTAAGTTACAATATCTTCCGTATTCTCTGCTTTCAATTCTTCGTCTTTCATTTCAATGCCTCGCTTTCAACTCGTCTGCTATTTTGTTTACCGTACCCTCTAGTTCATCAACAAGTTTTTGATATGGTTTGCACGTGTTGTACGCCCTGCTATCAAATATCTCATCAGAATTAAACCACTCAAACAATTTGTCTCGGAACATTTCAACAATCGTTTCTGCTTCGCTCAAAATATCTCCTTTCTAAAAAGGACAATTGTTATTTCTTAATCTCCATTTTTTACCTGCCTCTGCAACATCTACATTTGCCGTTTTAACGCATTTCTCCATTCTTGCAATGAAGTTGTCACTATCTCCATTACTCTTGCTCAAATGGCACATTATGACGTTTCTAAGGCATTTAGAGTCCGTCACGCTTACAAATCTGCAAGCTGTTTCTATTGACATATGGCCTCTATATATATGACTTCGTTTGGTGTCGTTTTCATCAACAATTTCTTTGTCATAATTTACGCCTAGTAAAATATGATTTATTCCCTTGAATCTCCACTTTACATACTGCGTATCCGTTATATAAAGCATTTTCCCCATCTCTTCATGCTCTATCATATATCCGTAGCATGGGCATTCTGTTCCGTCTGCATCTGTATGGCAAAAACTTCCATTGTTATTATCCAGTGGAAAAGATGATACAGAAAAACCTCCCAAATAATTTTTTTTAAGTGTTTTTGGATTTTCTATATCATAGGGCATATAAACATATGCCCCAATCCTCTCTAAGTCATTAACGCATCTTGCATGATCCTTATGATGATGTGTTATCAAGCAGCCTCTTAAGGTTTTAATGTCAAAATCAATAGCCTGCTTTAATCTGGATATTGAAATTCCTGCATCCAATACAAGCCTTTCACCAGTGTCAGCTTGTAAAATGTAACAATTACCACTGCTTCCTGTTGCTATGCATTCTAGAATCACGCCTGTCGCTCCTTTCCCTGCTTGAATACTCTGAATTTTTAGGGAATACATAATAGGCGTAATTATCAAAATAACACTTTCTCAATGAATTAAGCACTTTGGAAGCATCCTCTGCTGTATTATAGTTCCCCATAACATGACTTTCGCTTGTTTCTGTCATGTATTGTGATGCTATAATCTGAAACTTTCCGCTTATATTTGACTCTCTAATTGATAAAAAGCACTTGTCATATGGAGCGTCATAATCGCATTCACTAGATATGATTCTCATTTTTATCTTCTCCTCTCATATCGCTCTTTGCATTTTCTTTATACGTATTCTTTCCAGCTTTATATGCGTGCTTAACCAGACTATTCCCTACTTTTCCGTGATGTTCCACAAGCGTTTTAAACAAGCTCTCTGTCACAGCTGCATATTCAGCCATCAACTCAATTGTAGTTCCAGAAAATTCTACATTTCCACCATTTGCTTTAATCATAGTTAAATCTCCTCTCTGTTATTCAACGTCTGTTGCTTCTCCGTCAATTACATCTTCATCAAAATCAACGGAGTTTTCATTTTCTTCAATTTCATTTTCTGCAATTTTTTCTATGTCTGTTTCAATTGCAACATCTTCAACAAAAATCTTTCTTTGATCCGGGTTCTCAAAATTCAAATCAATGGTTTTGCACAGTCTATGTAAAACTGTCTTTTTATACATCTCCCCGGTATAATCCGTCCATGCAGAACCGTTTTTCATTTTGCTGTGCTGTCTGGTGTTCTCTAATTCTTTCTTGCTCATTTCGTCATATTTCATTGTGCCATCTTCAAATATGACAACCGCAAATGCACCTTTTATCTCTCCGTCATTAAATGGCAACGGCTTATAATTTACCGTTTGATTTCCGTCAACAACCGCAACTTCATATTCGTCCCCATCTCTTACTAATTTTGCATAAATATCTTTGATCGGTCTGGTCGAATATTGCTTTGCTAGTTTGATTGCTCCACGATAATCTGTTTGGTATTGCAATTGGTCTTTGTATGGGATCAAATATGCCTCTTTGTTCATAAAGTCCAGTCCCAATGTTGCACCTTTCATCAAACCCATCATAATTTCAGATTGCTTGTATTTCATAAGATTTGGATTGTCATGCAGTAATGCTAATGTATTTTGCACAAACCTCTCTTTGTTGAAATTCTTTGGAAGTGCCATTTTGTTTTCTTCCAACTTTTCCGCAAGAGCAACATCAAATGTTCTTACAGATTCTTTTTTCTCCGCAACTACTGTTTCATTAGTCATTTTCTTTAACCTCCTTAAATTCTCCATCAACCAGCTTGTAAAATGTATCTTCTTTGATTTTTTCTCCGTCTACATACTCTGTTTTTACACATTTTGGTTTCCAAATGGTTTTATCAGCATTATTTACTCTTACCCATTCGGCAAGAGTGATCCAACTTCCAATTTTTGCTTTTGCCATCGAGTCAAAACCTGCCGCCATAACCACGGAGTTCTTACCTTCTGATGTGATCTGTGCGGAATCTCCACTGCTACCGATCTGTGCGGAATCTCCACTGCTACCGATCTGTGCGTAATCTCCACTGCTACCGATCTTTGCGGAATCTCCACTGCTGCCGATCTTTGCGTAATATCCACTGCTGCCGATCTGTGCGGAATCTCCACTGCTGCCGATCTTTGCGTAATATCCACTGCTACCGATCTTTGCGGAATCTCCACTGCTGCCGATCTTTGCGGAATATCCACTGCTACCGATCTTTGCGGAATCTCCACTGCTGCCGATCTTTGCGTAATATCCACTGCTGCCGATCTGTGCGGAATCTCCACTGCTGC
>ENA-UOJA01000942-UOJA01000942.1-human-gut-metagenome-genome-assembly--contig:-C19-NODE-942-length-26003-cov-445.527786_pt1 | contig 26003 bp, 21 predicted proteins | sample MGYA00242337_ERZ723884 | MGnify/ENA metagenome assembly ERZ723884
CTTTTCAGACTTACAAAGCTATATGCATAATCCCCCTGGTTTATCGGGTGAGCCCCGTGGATGGCGGTTGGTGTTTGTTGAAAGCAAGAAAAAGGCACTCGGTATCCCTCCGAGTGCCGCCACTTAATCCACAGTAAATAAAAGCATCCTGAATAAAGACACCATTTATGAACCATGTTTCGGTGGCAAAGGTACAAACTATTTCTTGTATCTCTTCACATTTCCTCGCTTTTCTGCTGTTTTGTGCTCTGCAAAGACGAATTTCGTGTTGAAATTCTCGTCAAAGGCTATGGCTGCGGAGAATGATTTGCCTTGCTTGCTGGTGAAACCATTGAGCGTTCTGGTCTTGCCCTTGGTAAGCAAGTCGGTGATGTCGGCATCAGTGAGCAACTTTCCTGCTACCTGCTTGAACACTGGCATACCGCACTCCTTGTTGCTGCATCTTACTACCTTTCCGAAGAACTGCATGGTACCTTGCTTGCATTTAGGACACTGGCAGCCGGAATCCTTGTGGCTGAAAAGTCTGTCACAACCTAACAATTCCGCAGTGATTTCACGGGTATAGCCTTCGATACTATGGGTGAACCCGTCTGCACTTGCTTCACCTCGTTCAATCTTGGCAAGTTCCGCCTCCCATTTGCCCGTCATCTCCACATTGGCAATCGCCATGTTCTTCACCACGGAATGCAGGGCGAGTCCTTTTTCCGTCGGCACAAGTTTCTTCTGCTGGCGCACCATATACTCTCGTTTGAGCATGGTCTCGATGATGGCGGCACGTGTAGCTGGTGTACCTATGCCGCAGTCCTTCATTGCCTGGCGCATCGTATCATCTTCTATCTCTTTGCCTGCGGTCTCCATTGCTGCAAGCAATGTGGATTCCGTATGCAATGGCTTTGGTTTGGTCTTGCCCTCCGTGATGGTGCAGCCAGAAAGAGTGATATGCTGTCCTTCTTGCCAGTTGGGAATGACTTGATTCTTGACCTCATTGTCTGTTGCGTCTGCATCCTTGTCCTGCCTGTTGTTCTTTTCCTTGAGCGACAACGCTCGCCAGCCAGTCTGTCGGATGATGGAGCCACTGATGCCAAATTCTACTTCATGATCCACTTGCGCAGTTACGGATGTGATGTCCTTGATGCAGTCTGCTGAGAACGCTTCAATCATCCGGCACAATATCATGTCATAAACGATCTTCTCGTCCTTGAAAAGACCAATGGCTGCATTTTCTGTGATGAGCAGGGCATGGTGATCGGTCACCTTGGCGGCATTCACGCTGTTCTTGCTGTAGTCCTCACTGCCAGGCAAGAGTTTCACTTTTTCTCCATATTCCGAATGATTCTCCAGATTCTTGAAGAGTTTGGGAAGGGTGGCAAATACATCATCCGAGATATAGCGGCTTGATGTTCTTGGATAGGTGATGAACTTTGCCTCGTAGAGTTTCTGGGCGATGGAGAGTGTATGCTCTGCCGTGAAGCCATGCTGGGAGTTGGCTTCTTTCTGCAAGGTGGTGAGGTCGTAAAGGAGCGGTGCCTTCTCCACCTTTCGCTTGGTTGCGACCTTTGTGATGATGCCAGAACCTGTTTCTTTCACCTTATTATATATATCGGTTGCGGTAGCTTTGTCTGTCCAGCGGTTGACTGATGTGAACTTCAGTATATTGCCACTGTCTGCATCAACCACACCGAAGTGTACCTGCCAGAACGGTTTCGACTCGAAACGCTTGTTTTCCCAATAGCGTTCGCACACCATACCAAGGGTCGGAGTCTGCACACGACCTACGGAATAGGTGCCACGTCCTGCGGCTATAGTAAGGGCTTGTGTGCCGTTGATGCCGACGAGCCAGTCTGCCTCACTTCGTGCCTTGGCTGCATGATAGAGATTGTCATACTCCTTGCCGTCCTTGAGGTTCTGGAGTCCCTCACGGATGGCGGTGTCCGTAAGCGAACTGATCCAGAGACGGTCGAAAGGTTTCCTGCAACCGAGATACGCATAGAGGTATCGGAAAATCAGCTCTCCCTCACGTCCGGCATCGGTTGCTACGATGATGCGCTCACTGCTGTCAAACAGCTTGCCGATAATTTTAATCTGGGCAAGCACACCTGCATCTGGTTTGTAGCCGTTCTCAGTCTTGACTTGTCGGGGAACAAGAACGAACGGGTCGGGAATCACAGGCAGATTCTCTGCATGGAATCCCTTCATGCCGTAGGTTTCCGGCATGGCTGGCTGCACTAAATGTCCGAATGTCCATGTCACATAATAGCCATTGCCCTGCATATAGCCTTCCTCACGCTTGTCAGCTCCCACAATGTGGGCGATTTCCTTGGCTACGCTTGGTTTCTCTGCGATGATTGTCTTCATTGTCTGTTGTTTTGTGACATCCGCAACCGTGGGATAGACGGTCGCAGATGTCGGTTGTTATAATGGATGATTAACTCTGTGGATCAAGTGGCGGCAACTACATCTTCACGCTTCTTGCCTTTCTCTTTGGCTTCTGTTCCTCTGCGTTCTGTTCCTTCTGCTGCTTTTCGTTCTTTGGCGCAGACTGTCCCGGACTCAGCGGCTCCTTGGTGTGCTTGGTCGCCTCATGGGTCTTGCCCTGCTCGTTGACGGCGACTTGTACCTTGTTCTCGTTGGTCGGAATCTGTTCCTTCGCCTGTTTGAGGTCTGGATTGTTGCGGTAGGAACGTGGCTGCATTTTGTCGAAATCGAACTTCACGTAGGCGGTATAGGTACCGCTGCCGTTCTTGTTCGGCACTTCCTTGATCTCGATGGTCTTGCCTGCCACATAGTCGTCCTTCTGCTGCTCGGTCAGTTCCTTCTTGAAATAGGTGTTGAGTCGGCGGATGGTCCCGTCCTCATTGAGCCAGTGGTTGGGATCTTGCTGCTTCTTCTGGCCGCCCGCATCACCTTCTGCCTTCTGCTCCTGCTTGTCAGCGGTCTGCTTCTTGTCTCCATTCTGTTTCTGACCTTGCGCCTGTCTTGTGCTGCCAGGCACGAACTCCACGCCACGCTGTTCCACATTCACCTGCAACAGCGGTGTAAACTTGCGCCCGTTGGCAAGCTCAATCTCCTTGCGAAGCGGAATACCTGAGTAGAGCACTCTCTTGTCGTCCTTGGTAATAGGTGTCTTGCCGATGGTATCGGGTATGCGCACCTTGTTGGTAGGGATGTCAACAATCTCATTGGTGAGACGGTCGATACTGATGAAATGAGGACGCAGCTCACCTGTATTCTTGTCGGGGAAATCCACAACCTTTCCGAGGTTACCGTTCTGCAACAGGTTCTTCTTGTCCTCTGGAGTGAAGGTATAGCCTTTGTAAGCGACATCGAGTTTTGGCTCGTTGCGCACGAAATGCGGCACGAGTTGCAACTGGTCGTTATCGTCCTTGCGGAATGACAGACGGGCCTGTATCTCTATCTGTTCACCGCCGAAGGTCGGCTTCACAATCACAAGCCCCGTCTTGCCGTAGTTGAGCAGGGCTTTCATATCCTTCTCATTCATACTGTTGAAGTCTATGCCATATTTGGCACCAAGTTCCTGCAGGTTCACATCGTTACCGCTGATGAGGTTCTGCTTTACACCCGGAGCGGTCTGTGCCTGCTGTTCGGTTGCGGTCTGTTCTGGTTTCTTTTCCATGTCGTTCTCTTTTTCGTTGGTTTGTTCAGATGATACATTCTCTTTTTCTGTGTTAGCTTGCGTCTTGGACGCATCGTCCGATGATGCGGTTTCTTTCGCCTGACCTTCCGATTGCTTTGCCTCTTTCTCATAATTGGAGGTGTCAACCTTGTGGGCGGAAAGAATCTCCTTGTTAGCCTCCGGATCTTTCAGCAACTCCTTCATCACGCCAAGCAGGTTTTCCACCTGGTCTGCCGCTATGCGGTAGAATCCGAATCGGCTTGGCTCCTTGCACTGGCGGAAGAAGTTTCTAAAGAAACTGTCCATCAAGTCACTGTTGCGGTCAAAACGCAGGAAGTCGGGCGTGTTCTCCGCCTTGGCGGGTGCTCGCTTCGGTGTGCCGTCTCTGCTGAGTCCGGCGACGACGCTGATCTCGCCCGTCTTCTCGTCACGGACTACCAGCACGTCCTGTTCATCACTCTTTTTCTTTTGTACCATAATTGTAAATGTTTAATGGTGAATACTGTTGTTATTTGAATTTCTGATGAATGCGAGTCAAGTAATGCTCCACATTCTCTTTCTTGAATTCTTTGACATTATTCTCTACAAACTGCATCACATCCTCTTCCGTGTAGTAGGTTTTCTGCCCCAAACGCTTGTAGGGAAGCACTCCCAGACTGCGATAGCGTTGAAGGGAACGAGGGGAGATTTGAAATAAGAGGCAGAGGTCTTGGTTGTCGAGCAATTTTTCTTTGATGGCAGGACTTCCTTTTTGCTCCGTCTCTCGTTCGTGTCTCAACATCAGCATGTCGTAGATGCCGTCTATCTTTTTGTGTAGGTCATGGAGATATAACTCCAGTTTTCTCAATGTTCCATCTTCCATGCTCATGTTTCCTTTGCTATTGTTCGTTCCTCAACCATTCTTTCTATGGCTTCAACTTGGTATCGACATTGATTGCCAATTTTAATAAAATCAATGCGGTTCTCTGAGCGCATTCGCTGCAAGGTGCGCTTGCTCACACCAAGCATCTTAGCTGCATCGTCATTGGTCAACATCGGCTTCAATCCCTTACCCGTCAAGTTCTCTTGAAATGCCATTTTTGCCAATCGCACGTACTGGACTATTTCTGTCAACTGTTCTGTCAGCTTTTTGAAGGCTGCACTTTCCATTGTTATTACTTCCATTCTAATTCCGTTTGAAATGTTATATAATTCGTTGTTTTTATTTCTCGGCGGCAAAATTAAGCATTTGAGAAATACCCGTTTAACAACTCATTAATGACCCACGTATAATTTTCTTGATTTTTCTTGCCAAGCGGTCGGCAAACCCCAGAAAAGCACTGCCACAGTTATTCATTTTCATTGTTTTTCTACATACACACATTAACTTTGCACCCGAATTTGTTGAACCAATAAAACAGAGAATATGGAAGTAGTAACAATGGAAAAGAAGGCATTCGACTTGATGATGGCAAGATACGATGCCTTGGTAAAGAAAGTGGAGTTGTTGAAGCATAAGGCTAACGGCAAGCGTCTGAACAAATGGCTTACAGGTCATGAGGTCTGCCAGCAACTTCGCATCAGCCAGCGCACCTTACAAAAACTTCGTGACCGCCGTTTCTTGGGGCATACCCAGATAGGTCGCCAATTCTATTACTGTCCCGAAGAGGTCAAAGCCATCGTTCCGCTTATCGCCAGAATCAAATCGGTATAGCATAAAGCCAAACTCGCCCAAGGCAAGGCTGAAAACTTTACCCTGGGCGAGCCAACACATTTTATATTCACCACTTAATCCAAATTATAAACAATGAACATGAACCAACTTCTTACACATGAGAGCAAGTCGATAGACACCGCCATGCAATCCTTGAAGAAAGCCAACAACTGGCTATCCTCATTCATCGAGTCCTACAGCCCACCTTTGGACGGGGAGCGATACCTCACCGACAAGGAACTCTCCGAGCTTCTGAAGCTTAGTCGCCGTACCTTGCAGGAATATCGCAAGCAAGGCATCTTGCCCTACATTATATTATGTGGCAAAACCCTCTATCCGGAATCCGAGATACAAGCACTTCTCACCACCAACTATCGTAAACCCATCATAGACGGCAAAGTTATATAAGAGGAGGCGGCTCTAAGATGTTTACTGTTAATCTCACTTTTTGCCAAAACAAGCACAAAGCAAGAATATACAATAAAAGCACAAAGAGGAACAACCATCATCGGTCATTCCCCTTTGTGCTTATTCTCATCTACGTTTACATTGCATGCAAATCCCCGTTACAACGCTTTATTGCTCCATTCAATGAGTTTGATATTCTATAAAAACCTTCCTTTCGCATCAAATTTTCTGTAGGCAAAATTTCATCTATCATCCTCTTTAATTTCTTCAAAGGCTCAATGTCATCATCGGTTCGATTAATCCAATTTCCCATATTATAGGATAACAAATATCGAACCCGAATAAAATGATTAAACTTCTGCAACGAATCATTACTTAGTCCTTTTAACTTTTTGAAAAGCAAATCAATGTCTATTTGATTAAAAATAGAAACAGAACCATAAGCACAACTATGGTCTGGCAAAGCTTTCTCGTTGAGTCCACATAAATCATCAACATTGGAATCAGAAAGGTTTTCCAAAGTGCGAGTCATAACATTCTTGCACTCTTTAAGTTTTTGCTCATATATTTGATTTAGTTTGGAACACAGTTTTGGCAGTTTTTCTAATTTGTTATTTGTCATATAAGAATTTATACCGCGTTCAAATTCCAAATGAGCATCATAAATGTGTTCTGCTTCCTCAAATTTATCAAAATAAGAAGGCAAGGCATCACACAGTCTATTAAATTCTACCTCACTCAATTCTTTAGTCTTTCGAGCATCCAAAGCGACCAAATACGTTATTACATATCCTAAATTTCTAAATCCAACAATTCTGTTGTTACAAATATCTTCAACCAGTTCTTTATAAAAAGTAAGAAATTCGTCATTTTCCATAGAGAACGAATCATTTGTTCTTTCCCAAGAACCCATCTTCTTTGGGGATGCAAAATATCCTTTGACATAATCCTTGATGGAGCTACCTGTATTTAACTCCATAATAATTTTTTCCACCACATCAATCTTAAATGTTTGATATGGTGTAATGTGGTAATTATTATATCTCTGATGGAGATTGCCGATTTTACTTCTCGACTGGTTAATCTCTTCTTTATCTGCAATTTCGCCTTTAAAATTATATCGAACCCATTTGTCTAAAAAGTCGTGACTTCCTCCTCTGTACTCACAATATGTAATGATATAAGATCCCATGACATGTATCATGACGTCTTCATATCGTTCATCTTTCGAGTAATCCCACATTGTTTCCTCAAATCTACCGAAGTCCCAAAGGGCTTGTCGCAGTATGCGAAGATTTTTGCAGCCTGTTATAGAGAACACCCTTTTAATAGCTGGACGATGCTTGACAATAAACTCATTTGTAGGAGTCTGTTCTGTAAAGCATTTAATTGCATCTTCAACATTCGCCTCTATCTCAAACTCACGACCGATAGTCTTTTCTTTGAAATCAGCAAAGACCTTCTTTTGTTCACCATCCGCAATCTTATTCTCATCTCCGATTATGATAAGGTGACAATGACATTGCTCCACAAAATAGTTAAGAAAGCCCAATAGCTTTTTCATTGGAACGTCACAACGCTCAATATCATCAAAGATTAAAAGTTTGCCTTTCTTTACACTATCATCATCTGAGTTAAATATTGACATAGGATCAATGTTGACATTCATCTCAAAATCAGAGGCTCCATTGTTATTCAAGTCAACCTCATGCTTCAATACAAAAGATGATGCTAACTTAAAAAGTACTTTTCCTGTTTTTGCAACTTTTCCGTAAAGTATTGGACATAAAACTCTATTCAGAGCATCTTTTACTTGCTTGATCTCACTTAAGCCATAAAGAGATACCATAACTGGCTCCAACACTTGGTTTGCAGGAATTCTCTTTTTGTACGACTTAAGCCACTCATTGATAAAGAATGTCTTTCCACATCCCCAGTTTCCTTTCAAGAAGACGGCATACTGAGGGTCTGGATTATCCAAATAACCATTTAAGAATTTCTCTATATTTTCATTCATATCTGTTCTCTTTTTGTGTTTGTCTTACAAAAATACCATTTTTATTTCAAAATTCATCAAACGCAGTCTGTTATATAACAATCTTTAAGCAGAAAGGCATCTGCTTTCAACTGAACATCTACTATTATCAAGAAACCATACAGACGAAAACATGCAGAAGCAAACAATCCTCCGTTTACTTCTGCATGTATGTAAAATCCGTACTATCTTACTCAGTTTATGTTTCCATAGCCATTCATCACAACTATGACAGCCTGTCCTTGTTGTCCTTGAAAAACAGCATTTTGCTTTTTCTGAACAATCCTCCCAATCATATACTCACGGAATAGCTTCGCCAGATATGTATCAACTTGGAAAGCAATCGCCATAACCATTTCTAAGTTATACACATCAGCCGAATTGCCATTATCCAACTTGATATATCGGTAGGTCTCAAGCTCCTTTAGTACTCCTTGCTTCCAAATACGCTTAATCGTATTCTTGACTGTCACTCCCGACACATAAAACAGTTCCGCAATCTCCCAAGCCGTCATCCATACTTCACCAAGATGGGGAGCATAGATGACGCATTCCTCCTGTATTGTTATCACCTGTCTTTCCATATTCTGTCCATTTTGAATTGATATTGATTATCACCTTTTTCCGTTCCCATATACTCATCAATATGGTTCAGTTGCAAAGATAACTTGTCCATGTCCTTATTCAGTTTTTCCTTAGTTATTTTTGCGTAAATTTGGGTTGTTTTAATATTCTTGTGTCCCAGTATCGAACTCACCGTCTCTATCGGAACTCCATTGGTGAGGCAAATCTCCGTAGCCATCGTATGGCGGCTCATGTGCCAGGTGAGATGCTTGGTGATACCACATTTCTTTCCCAATCTTTTGAGTGAATCCATGCAACTACGGTAGTTGGGTACAGGAAATACCCTACCGTCTTCACACAATCCACGGTATTTTTCCATAATCTGCTTGGGATAGTCAAGCAACTTGATGTTGGCTTCTGTTCCTGTCTTCTGTCGGTTGATAACAATCCACTCACCATCGTCAAAGAATGTCTTGATATTCTCTTCCTTCAAGTTATAAAGGTCAATGAAGGCGAGTCCTGTGAAGCAACAGAACAGAAACAAGTCACGTACCATGCTCATCTTCTTTCTGGTGATTTGCACTTCCATAAGCAAGCGAATCTCCTCCTTTGTCAGAAACTCTCTTGTCGTTTCCTCTTCCTTATACTCATATCGTCTGAAAGGGTCTTTTACGAGCCATTCATTATCAATGGCACGAAATATCATGGCTCTGAGATTACGGACAAACACCATTGCAGAATTTATCTTCATATGCTTGTCTGTTCTGAGAAAAGTCTCGTAGTCCGTGATAAAGGGTAGTGACAACTCTTTCAGTGCAATGTCCTTAACATGGTAATGCGTCTGCAAAAATTCGCCCACATAGGCACACCCGATTCTATACTTCGTGTATGTACTCAAAGATTTCATGCCAGCCTTATATTGCTTTTCCATTTCATCACGGCTTTGAGAATAGACTTTCATCAGTGTATGGCAACGATACTCCAAGCCAAGAAAGGCGTTCTTTACCTTGTCGGCAGTGACGAAGTTGTCCCTGTCCATAATCTCCTGATAATGCTTAATGATACTCACACGCATCTTGTCCAATTTGCGGTTCACTTCCAAAGCCTGCATACTCTTACCTATCATGCGTCCGCCCTTGGTGTCCCACAAATTTGGATTGGCAGTTGTCTTGCAACTGAACTGCGACTGTGTTCCGTCCACTGTGATACGTCCCATAACTGGAACAGTACCATCTTTCTTTACTACCTGTCTTTTGAGGTAGAAGATAATTGAAAATGTACTCTTCATAACGTCATTCTTTTTTGCGTTCAAAATTAATACATGAAGAGTCTTTTCTTGCTACGCATTTCACGGCAGAACACGGCAAATTTGGTTCGTAACCAAAAATCTTGCGTTACTCATTAGTAACTCACTATAAATCAGAGTATTCAAATTCAATTCGTAACCTTCTTCATTCTTCCGAACCTCAACATTCCCCATTTGGGGTATAGGTTACGGATAGGTAACGTTCCTCTGTCTCATCTTGTCGTATTCCCGTCTTCGTCTGTCCTCGCTACTTTTAACCAAAATGAGGAAAGTAACTGATAACCAGTAAACTTTCCTTATTCTTCTCTCAAACACTTTTTATATGTACTTTCTAGTAGCAAAACTGCGCATTTGTTTGTTTTTCTCACCGCAAAAGTGTAGTTTTGCAGAATAAACCCTAATAGAACAGCTATCAATAGGGGCACCATGTTGAAGACATCTTCAGCAAGCCCGAAGCAAAAGCAAAGACTATGAATAAAACAGTAATTCTAACGCTTACAGCAGCAGCCCTGCTGTCGACAACCGACGCTGTGGCACAGTTGAAATATCCAGCAACGGCGAAGGACAATACCGTTGACGAGTATTTCGGAGAGAAGGTGGCAGACCCGTACCGTTGGTTGGAGAACGACACGAGCGCAGCCACGGCAGAGTGGGTGAGAGAGGAGAACCTCGTCAGCCGCAAGTATCTCGACAATATACCTATGCGCAAGGCGATACTGAAGCGCCTGAAGGAAACCGTGAACTACGAGAAGCGCGGCATGGCATTCGAGCGCGGCGGCAAGTGGTACGCCTACCGCAACGACGGACTGCAGAACCAGTCGGTGCTCTACCAGATGGACCGCTACGATGCTCCCGTCAGCAAGTGGCGCGTGTGGCTCGACCCTAACACGCTGAGCACCGACGGCACGGTGGCACTGAAGAACACCACGTTCTCGCACGACGGCAAGTACATGGCGTATGTCATCTCGCGCAACGGATCGGACTGGGAGGAGATATACGTGAAGGACGTGGCGACGGGCAAGACACTCGACGACCACATCGTGTGGGCGAAGTTCACGAAAGCCACATGGGTGGGTGACGGCTTCTACTACAGTGCGTATGACGCGCCCGAGAAAGGCAAGGAGACATCAGCCAAGAACTCCGTGCAGAAGATATACTACCACCGCATGGGTACGCCGCAGAGCGACGACCGCCTGTTCTATCAGAACCCGTCGCAGCCGCTGCGCTTCTATGAGGTGAGCGTGAACAAGGAGGAGACCGTGATGTACCTCACCGAGGCGGGCATGGACAACGGCAACAACCTCTACGTGCGCGATTTGACGCAGGCAGACGCACAGTTCATACAGATGTGCTCCGACTCGCGCTATATCTACTCGCCTGTGGAGACCGTCGGCAACCGTATGTACATACTCACAAACGCCGGTGCGCCGAAGTACCGACTCATGGTGGCAGACGTGAGCAACCCAGGCTACGCCGACTGGAAGGAGCTGGTGGGCGAGGGCGAGAGCGTGCTCGAGGACGTGACGTTCACCGCCGACAACCGCATGATACTGCAGTACGCCAAGGACAACTGCAACCAGCTTTACGTTTACGACACCGACGGCAACCGACTCAGCGAGATAGCGCTGCCCACGTTCGGCACCACATCCGTGAGCGGCGCACGCGGACAGAAGGAACTCTTCTACTCGTTCACGTCGTACACCACGCCGGGCGCCATCTACAGCTACGATATGGCTACAGCCGAGAGCAAGTTGCTGTCTGCACCGAAGCTCTCGTTCCGCACGCAGGACTACGTTACGGAGATGCTTTTCTACACCTCGAAGGACGGCACACGCGCTCCGCTCTTCGTGACGCACAAGAAAGGCATAAAGCTGAACGGCAAGAATCCGCTGCTGCTCTACGGCTACGGCGGCTTCAACGTGACGTACAAGCCCTACTTCCTGTCGAGCATGATTCCGTTTATGGAGCGCGGCGGCGTATACGTTCACGCCGTGTTGCGCGGCGGTGGCGAGTATGGCGAGCAATGGCACGTGGCAGGCACGAAGCTGCAGAAGCAGAACGTGTTCGACGACTTCATCTCGGCAGCCGAATACCTTATTAATAAAGGCTACACCTCGAAGAACTATCTCGCCATACAGGGCGGAAGCAACGGCGGACTCCTCGTCGGAGCCTGTATGACGCAGCGCCCCGACCTCTTCCGCGTCTGTCTGCCCGCAGTAGGCGTTATGGATATGCTGCGCTATCATAAGTTCACCATCGGTTGGAACTGGGCGCCCGACTACGGCACATCGGATGATTCGAAGGAGATGTTCGACTATCTGAAGGCTTACTCGCCGCTCCACACGCTGAAGCCCGGCGTGCACTATCCGGCTACGCTCGTCACCACAGCCGACCACGACGACCGCGTGGTGCCAGCCCATTCGTTCAAGTTCGCTGCACGCTTGCAGGAGTGTCAGGGCGGCACGGCTCCCGTGCTCATCAGCATCGGCGTGAACGCCGGACACGGCGGAGGCAAACCGCTGGCAAAGCGACTCGAAGAGACAGCCGACGCCATCAGCTTCACGCTGTGGAACATGGGCGTGAAGAAATAATCATGGAATAAGGCAAGAGAGAACAGCCCCACGGGGCATAAAGAACAAACAGAGAGAAGAAGCAGAATATGGTACCACAGGAATATCAGAAGTTCTACCTGAAAGACGTGACGTTCGTCAATCTGATGATGCGTCGCATATACAATGTGCTCATCGTGGCAAACCCGTACGACGCGTTCATGCTCGAGGACGACGGACGCGTTGAGGAGAAGATATACAACGAGTATGTGGAGCTCGGTCTGCGCTATCCGCCTACGTTCACGCAGGTGAGCACTACGGAGGAGGCGCGCGAGGTGCTGCGCACCATGCACATCGACCTCGTAATCTGCATGCCGGGCAACGCCGACAACGACGCGTTCAGCGTGGCGCGCGACATAAAGGCGGAGTTTCCGCACATGCACTGCATAGTGCTCACGCCTTTCTCGCACGGCATCACGAAACGCATGGAGAATGAAGACCTCTCCATCTTCGACTACGTGTTCTGCTGGCTCGGCAACACCAATCTTATTCTCTCCATCATAAAGCTGATAGAGGACAAGATGAACCTCGAGCACGACATCAACGAGGGCGGCGTGCAGATGATTCTGCTCGTTGAGGACAGCATACGCTTCTACAGTTCGATACTGCCCAACCTCTACAACTACATACTGGCGCAGAGCAAGCGCTTCGCTACCGAGGCGCTCAACCGCCACTCGGCAACGCTGCGTATGCGCGGCAGACCGAAGGTGGTGCTGGCGCGCAACTACGAGGAGGCTATGGCGCTGTACGAACGCTACTCGGACAATGTGCTCGGCGTGATAAGTGATGTGCGCTTCCCCATACACGGCGAGAAGGACAGCGAGGCGGGTTTGAAACTGATGCGCGAGATACGGCAGAACGACCCCTATCTGCCGCTCATACTCGAGAGCTCGGAGTCGGAGAACCGCGCCAAGGCTGAGGCTGAAGGATTCCGCTTCGTCGACAAGAACTCTAAGAAGATGTCGCTCGACCTGCGCAAGATGCTCGAGGAACACCTCGGCTTCGGCGACTTCATCTTCCGCGACCCGAAGACGAAAGCCGAGATAATGCGCATACACTCGCTGAAGGAGCTGCAGGACAATATCTTCAAGATTCCCGACGACTCGATGCTCTACCACATCTCGCGCAACCACATGAGCCGCTGGCTCTCGGCGCGTGCCATCTTCCCCGTGTCGATGTTCCTGAAGACCGTGACGTGGGAGCGACTGAAGGATATCACAGCCCACCGCGAGATTATCTTCGACGCCATAGTGCAGTATCGCCACATGAAGAATATCGGCGTGGTGGCGGTGTTCGACCGCATGAAGTTCGACGCCTACTCCCACTTCGCACGCATCGGCGAAGGCTCGCTCGGCGGAAAGGGCAGAGGCTTGGCGTTCCTCGACAATATCATAAAGATGCACCCCGAGTTCAACTCGCTGGATGGAGCGAAGGTGCAGATACCGCGCACCGTGGTGCTCTGCACCGACGTGTTCGACCAGTTCATGGAGCAGAACAACCTCTATCAGATTGCACTCAGCGATGCCTCGGACGACGACATACTGCGCCACTTCCTGCGTGCGCAGTTGCCCGACTCGCTCATAGCCGACTTCTTCACGTTCTTCGAAGCCGTGAAGAGTCCGATAGCCATACGCTCGTCGTCACTGCTTGAGGACGCCCACTACCAGCCCTTCGCTGGCATCTACTCTACGTACATGATACCGTACCTCGACGACAAGTACGCCATGCTCGAGATGCTGGCGTGCGCTATCAAGGGCGTCTACGCTTCGGTCTACTATCGCGACTCGAAGGCTTACATGACAGCCACGAGCAACGTAATCGACCAGGAGAAGATGGCGGTGATACTGCAGGAAGTGGTGGGCAAGCAGTACGACGGACGCTACTACCCGAACATATCGGGCGTGCTGCGCTCGCTCAACTACTACCCCATAGGCGACGAGCGTGCAGAGGACGGCATCGCCTCGCTCGCGCTGGGCTTGGGCAAGTATATTGTGGACGGTGGACAGACGCTGCGCGTGTCGCCATACCATCCGCACCAGGTGCTGCAGACCTCAGAACTGGAGACGGCGCTGCGCGAGACACAGACGCGCTTCTACGCTCTCGACACGCGCCATGTGGGCAACGACTTCAAGGTGGACGACGGATTCAATATTCTGAACCTGAAGGTGAAGGAGGCAGAGCGCGACAATTCGCTCAACTTCATCGCATCTACCTACGACCCCTACGACCAGGTGATACGCGACGGACTGTACGAGGGCGGCAGAAAGGTGATATCGTTCGCCGGAGTGCTGCAGCAGAACGTGTTTCCGCTGCCCGAACTGCTGCAGATGTCGATGCGCTACGGTGCAGAGGCTATGCGCCGACCCGTGGAGATTGAGTTTGCATGCAATCTCAACGCCGACCGCACTGGTTCGCTCTACCTGCTGCAGATTCGCCCCATTGTCGATCAGAAACAGATGCTCGACGAGGATCTCGCGGCGATACCCGACGCCGACTGCCTGTTGCGCTCGCACAACTCGCTCGGGCATGGCGTGACCGAAGACGTGACCGACGTGGTGTACGTGAAGACCGACGACCGATTCTCGGCTGCCGACAACCCGACGATAGCACGCGAAATAGAAAAACTGAACAAGGAATATCTCGACCGCGGCACAAACTACGTGCTTGTAGGTCCGGGCCGCTGGGGTTCGAGCGACTCTTGGTTGGGCATACCTGTGAAGTGGCCGCATATTTCGGCAGCGCGCGTCATCGTTGAGGTGGCGCTGAAGAACTATCGCGTAGACCCGAGTCAGGGCACGCACTTCTTCCAGAATCTCACGTCGTTCGGCGTGGGCTACTTCACCATCGACGAGAACCGCAACGACGGCTGTTTCCACAAGGCGACGCTCGACGCGATGCCGGCTGTGGAGGAGACAGAACACGTGCGTGTGGTGCGCTTCGAGAAAGGACTAAGAATAATGATGGACGGAAAGAAAGGCGAGGGAGTGGTTGTCGCTATATGATAAAGCGGCGATTATGCGTGTTTTCAATTGAAAACTGACAGATGGGCTGGTAGATATCCTGGTAGCTTAATTGAAAAATCGGAAATCTGCCAGCCTTTGTCTTGCTGAAAGCCAATAGGTTATGTTGCTGCTGGTAGATATGGTAGATTTTTTTCGCAAACTGAATTTTGTTTGTGATTATTCTTACATAGAATACGCAGATGCCAATAGGGGGTGCAGCAGTCTCGTTCATAGGGGAGCAGCTGTCTCGTTCATAGGGGGTGCAGCAGTCTCTGCTGCACCAACCAAGCTATTGGTGCAGTTGTAGGGGGTGCACTTCTTGGTTGGTGCACTTGAGACAAGTGCACCCCCTGGGGATACTCTCCTGTGGATGTTCGCTGCAATTTACTTAACTGCGATGCACTCCACCTCAACCAGAGCGTTCTTCGGCAGAGTTTTCACTGCAACTGCAGAGCGAGCCGGGAACGGCTGAGAGAAGAACTCGGCGTAAACCTCGTTCATGGCAGCGAAGTCGGCCATGTCGCTGAGGAACACCGTTGTCTTAACCACGTGCTGCAGGTCGGTGCCTGCTTCCTCAAGGATGTGCTTTGCGTTGGTGAGCGACTGGCGTGTCTGTTCCTTTACGCCGCCCTCTGCGAATGCACCTGTTGCAGGGTCGATAGGCAACTGGCCCGATGCGAATACCATGCCGTTAGCCTCTACTGCCTGTGAATACGGGCCGATAGCTGCCGGCGCTTTCTCTGTGTTAATCTGTTTGTTCATAGTCTTTTGGGTTTAAAATGTTATTGTTTGTCTTTTTTACTTTAATAGGAGACATTAGGGGGTGCACTTGTCTCAAGTGCACCAATCAAGTTAATGACACATTCTATTCGGTTGGTGCACTTGAGACAAGTGCACCCCCTACTTCTTCCTGCTGCAAAAGTACAGTAAAAAACGGAGAAAACGAAACTTTTGTGCTTGTTAAATAATTCTAAATATTCGCCGATGCTTGCTGTATGTCTCTTTTATATAATAAAAAATGTGTAATTTTGCAGACCGATTATTCGGGGATACACTTAGAGTCCCCTGCATGAGGGTGTTAATAGCGCTTGCCGAAAAGGCCAGGCGGCGTGGTTAGTGAATCGCTCGTGCAAGAAAAATAAATGTTTTTTAGTAGTAATATTTTTAATTAAAAAAATGAACACTTTAAGTTACAAGACTATTTCCGTAAACAAGGAAACAGCTAAGAAGGAGTGGGTGGTTATCGATGCCACAGACCAGGTTGTAGGTCGTCTCTGCTCTAAGGTAGCAAAGCTCATCCGCGGAAAGTACAAGCCAACTTTCACTCCGCACGTAGACTGCGGTGACAACGTTATCATCATCAACGCTGCTAAGGCAGTTTTCACAGGTAAGAAGGAAACTGACAAGGTCTACACACGTTATACTGGCTATCCTGGTGGACAGCGCTTCAACACTCCGGCAGAGCTCCGCAAGCGTCCGGACGGTATGGACAAGATTATCCGTCACGCTGTGAAGGGTATGCTCCCGAAGGGTCCGCTCGGTCGTCGTCTTCTCGACAACCTCTATATCTATGACGGTACAGAGCACAAGCACGAGGCACAGCAGCCGAAGGCTATCGATATTAACCAGTATAAATAAAGCATAAGACATGGAAATGATTAATGCAATTGGTCGCCGTAAGAGTGCCGTAGCTCGTGTATATCTCACAGAGGGCACAGGTAAGATCACTATCAATAAGGAAGAACTCACAAAGTATTTCCCGTCAGCAATTCTGCAGTACGTTGTTAAGCAGCCGCTGCTCCTGCTCGGTGTGGAAGAGAAATATGACATCAAGGTAAACCTCGACGGTGGCGGCTTCACAGGTCAGAGCCAGGCTCTCCGCCTCGCTATCGCTCGCGCACTCGTTAAGGTTAACGCTGAGGACAAGAAGACTCTCAAGGTACAGGGCTTCCTCACACGCGACGCTCGTGAGGTTGAGCGTAAGAAGCCGGGTCAGCCGAAGGCACGCCGTCGCTTCCAGTTCAGCAAGCGTTAATATCAAAACTGTCTTGGTGTCTTTCTATGCTGCTGCCTGAAGCAGTGGCTTAGAATGCTCCGGACAACGTTTAGCATCCAAACTCGCGAGACCGATATATACTCGTTACTCGTGGGCTGGTTCAATTCAACTCAAAGGAAAGTAAACAATTTTAACAAACAAAGAAAATGTCAAGAACTAATTTTGACCAGTTGTTAGAGGCAGGCTGTCACTTTGGCCACCTCCGTCGTAAGTGGAATCCGGCAATGGCTCCGTATATCTTCATGGAGCGCAATGGTATTCATATCATCGATCTGCACAAGACAGTAGCTAAGGTTGACGAGGCTGCTGAGGCTCTCAAGCAGATCGCAAAGTCAGGCAAGAAGATCCTGTTCGTCGCTACTAAAAAACAAGCTAAGGACGTAGTTGCTGAGAAGGCAGCGAGCGTAAACATGCCTTACGTTATCGAGCGTTGGCCGGGCGGTATGCTCACCAACTTCCCGACAATCCGCAAGGCTGTTAAGAAAATGGCGAACATCGACAAGCTCATGAACGACGGTACATTCTCTAAGCTCTCTAAGCGTGAGCTTCTGCAGGTGACACGTCAGCGCGCTAAGCTGGAGAAGAACCTCGGTTCTATCGCTGACTTGACACGCCTTCCGAGCGCTTTGTTCGTTGTCGACGTGATGAAGGAGAACATCGCAGTGCGCGAGGCTAACCGCCTTGGTATCCCTGTGTTCGCTATGGTCGACACTAACTCTGACCCGCGCAACATCGACTACATCATCCCGGCTAACGACGACGCTAAGGATTCTATCGACGTAGTTCTCTCTGCTTGCTGCGGTGCTATCGCAGAAGGTCTTGAGGAGCGCAAGGTAGAGAAGGCTGACGAGAAGGCAGCTGCTGAGCAGAAGGAGGGCAAGGCTCCCCGCAAGGCTCGCAAGGAAGAGGCTGAGGCTGCTGAGTAAGCAACTATAATACATATAAATCGGAAATTCTTTAATTCGTAAATCAAGATTTTGGAATGGAGAATTTCCGATTTTTAGGTTAAAACGCAATCAACATTTAATTAATCAATAACTAATAATTTAAGAAAAATGGCTGTTTCAATTGAAGACATCAAGAAACTTCGCGCTATGACAGGTGCTGGTCTTGCAGACGTAAAGAAGGCCCTGACAGAGGCAGAAGGTGATTTCGATAAGGCAAAAGAGTTGCTCCGTGAGCGCGGACTCGCTATCGCTGCAAAGCGTTCTGACCGCGAGACATCTAACGGCTGCGTGCTCGTTAAGAAGGTAGGCGAATTCGCTGCTATCATCGCTCTCAAGTGCGAGACCGACTTCGTAGCTAACGGTGCTGACTTCATCAAGCTCACATCTGATATCCTCGACGCTGCTATCGCTGCTAAGGCTCAGACTCTCGACGAGGTTAAGGCTTTGGCTCTCGGCGAGTCTGACGTTCAGGCTGCTGTTACAGCACGCTCTGGTATCACTGGCGAGAAGATGGAGCTCGACGGTTACTGCGTACTCGAGGGTGAGAACGTAGAGGTTTACGACCACATGAACAAGCACACTCTCTGCACAATGGTGCAGCTCAACAAGGAGAACGCTGAGGTTGGTCACAAGATCGCTATGCAGGTAGCTGCTATGAAGCCGCTCGCACTCGACGAAAGCTCAATCTCTGAGGATGTGAAGAACGAGGAGTTCAAGGTAGCTGTTGAGAAGACTAAGGAAGAGCTCGTAGAGAAGGCAGTGAACGCTGCTCTCCACAAGGCTGGTCTCAACCCGAACCACTTCGACTCTGAGGACCACATCGAGTCTAACCAGGGCAAGGGCTGGATCACAGCTGAGGACGTAGCTAAGTTCCGCGAGATCAAGGAGACTGTAGGCGCTGAGGCTACAGCTAAGCTCAACCCGACAATGATCGAGAACATCGCTAAGGGTCGCGTTGCAAAGTTCCTCAAGGAGGTTTGCCTCGTTAACCAGGAGTTCCAGTTCGGCGACGAAGGTAAGCAGAACGTTGCTGGCTATCTCAAGTCTCAGGACAAGGATCTGAAGATCGTTGCTTACAAGCGCTTCACTCTTGCTGCTGAGTAATTAGAGAAATCAATTACGCATAATTAATATTGGAGCCGTAGAGGGTGAATAGCCTTCTGCGGCTTTTTTAATTTTCATAGCTTATGAAGATATTTGCTGTAGGTATGAACTACCTCGAACACAATAAAGAGCTGCATGGCGCGTTATATAAACCAGAGGAGCCCGTCATCTTTACAAAAGCCGACTCGGCGTTGCTGAAGGACCACAAGCCCTTCTTCATACCCGACCACCTCGGACGCATCGACTATGAGACTGAGCTTGTTGTGCGCATCTCGCGCCTCGGCAAGACCATCTCCGAGCGTTTCGCCCCGCGCTATTACGACGCCGTGACGGTGGGCATCGACTTCACCGCTCGCGAGTTGCAGAAGAAACTGCGCGCTGAGGGCAAGCCGTGGGAGCTGTGCAAAGGCTTTGACGGTTCGGCTGCGATAGGCGAGTGGGTTTCGTTGGAGAAGTTCCGCGACGTGCAAGCCATCCATTTCCACCTCGACATCAACGGCAAGACCGTGCAGGAGGGATGCACCAGCGACATGCTCTATCGTGTAGACGAGCTTATCGAATACATCTCGCAGTTCTTCACGCTGAAGACCGGCGACATTCTGTTCACAGGCACGCCGGCAGGCGTCGGACCGGTGAACATCGACGACAAGCTGGAGGGCTACCTCGAAGACCGCAAAGTGCTTGAGTTCAGCTGCAAGTAGCGGTTAAAAGTAAAAAAGTAAAATGGTAAAAAAGTAAAAAGGGTAGAAAGGGTCCTACATATTACATGAAATTACGCCAAACCATATTGATGCTGCTGACAGTCTGCGCGGCGATACCCGCAAGCGCCCAGCAGTTCTTCCACCTCACAGCCGACGAGCTGCGTGTCGACACCCTGTCTGCACCGCAGTTCACACACGTCATGCCTCTGCCCGAAGCGTGGCGCGACTCCGTATACACTGTACGCATCGTATATCCGGAGTATGCAGACATGGCTGCGGCAGACGTGGCGAACTACAAGCGCCTCGTGGCTGAACAGCCCGACGCAGAGCCGAAGGTGGAGACACACGTCACGTTCGACCGCAAGCGGGCGTCGCTCCTCGCAGCCGTCAACCCCGTTGTGTTCCGCGACGGACGCTACAAGCAGCTCGTTAGTTTCATGTTGCGCCGCGAGTCACGAGCCAAATTCGACGCACGCCGCTATGCTGCAGCGTACGGCGAGCGTGCAGACGCCAAGGTGAACGTGTGGGACACGCTGCCTGCAGCGAAGCGCTATGCCGAGCATAGTGTGCTGCGCGAAGGACGCTGGGCGAAGATACGCGTGGCTGAGTCGGGCATATACCAGCTCACATCCGCTCTCGTGCGTCAGGCAGGCTTCACGGATATAAACAAGGTGAAGCTGTACGGCTATGGCGGCAATCTCATCAACGAGACACTCGACCCCAAGGACCTCGTAGAGCAAGACGACCTTAAGGAAGTTGCCACCTGCGACGTAGATGGCAAGCGACTCTTCTACGCCCGCGGACCCGTGTCGTGGGAGACCGAGACCGCCGACCGCCGCACGCGCAACTACTACTCCAACTACGGATACTATTTCCTCACCGAGGACACCTCTTCGGAGCCGGCGAAGGTAGACTACGACACGTTTGTCGCCTCGTTCTATCCGTCGCCCGACTTCTATCACGACATACACGAGCAGGACGCCTTCTCATGGTACAAGGGCGGACGCAACTTCTTCGGTGCGCAGCAGGTGTCGCAAGGCTCGTACATGACGGTAGATATCCCCGAGAACTCGAATGCAACGAAGGGTAACCTATACGTTGTGGTTACGTCGAGCAACTACTGCAAGGTGCAGGTGGAGTATAACGACTCCGTCGTGGGCACGTTGCAGACTTCCAACTCCGACAGCCAGTTCATATACGGATGCGAGAGCCGCGGAACCTACCGTGTGCCTGCTGTTAAAGGCACGGCGAAGGTGAAACTCTCGGTGCTCAGCGGCTCCAACCCGATGCGCCTCGACATGGTGTCGATGGCATGGGACAAGCCGCGCCCGCTGCCCGACTTTAAAGCCGCAAGTTTCCCGACTCCGACCTACGTTTACAACATAATGAACCAGGACCACCATGCCGACCCGCAAGCCGATCTGGTGATAATAATACCCACTTCGCAGAAACTGCTGAAGCAGGCGCAGCGTCTGAAGGCGTTCCACGAGCAGCACGACTCGCTGAAGGTGAATCTCGTGCCAGCCGACGAACTCTTCAACGAGTTCTCGAGCGGCACCCCCGACGCTTCGGCTTATCGCCGCTACATGAAGATGCTCTACGACCGCGCCACTGGCGAGGACGACCGCCCGAAATACCTCCTGCTCTTCGGCGATTGTCTTTGGGACAACCGTATGATTACGTCGTACAACACGGGCAAGAACCCCGACGACTACCTCCTGGCGTTCGAGAGTGAGAACTCTTACGACCGCCGCGTCTGCTACATCGACGACAGTTTCCACGCCATGCTCGACGACGGCGAGGGTCTCCGACCGATGTACGTAGACAAGCTCGACATCGGCGTGGGACGATTCCCCGTAGTGAGCGATGCCGAAGCGAAGATAATGGTAGACAAAACCATCAATTATGCCGAGAACGGCAACGGCGGTGCATGGCAGAACACTATAATGTTCATGGGCGACGACGGCGACTATAATATACACATGACCGACGCCAACCTCGTTGCCGACCAGGTTTCGGCGGCTCATCCGCAGTACGTGGTGAAGAAGGTGATGTGGGATGCCTATCAGATGCAGTCTGGCGCCACGGGCAACACCTATCCCGAGGTGACGAACGTGATAAAGAAACAGCAGCAGCAGGGCGCACTCATCATGGACTACGCCGGACACGGCTCCGAGATACTCATCTCGCACGAGAAAGTGCTCGGCATAAGCGACTTCGCCGCGTTCTCCAACAAGAACATGCCGCTGTGGGTGACGGCTTCGTGCGACATCATGCCGTTCGACAACGGCGAGGAGACCATCGGCGAGACCGCATTGCTCAACGACAAGGGCGGAACGATGGCGTTCTATGGCACGTCGCGCACCGTTTATGCGTCGCACAACACCACGCTCAACTCGGCGTTTATGAAGCATGTGCTCACCTACGAGGCCGACGGCAAGCCGATAGCGCTGGGCGAGGCTGTGCGCCGCGCCAAGAACGACATGAACGGACAGACCGTGGCAGAGAACTCGCTGCAGTATTCGCTGCTCGGCGACCCGGCGTTGCGTCTGCATCTGCCCACGGCGCAGATAGTTATCGACTCTATCAACGGCGTCGACATCACCAAGGCGGGGGCTACGGTGGCTATGAAAGCCGGTTCGCTCGCCACTGTGAAGGGACATATCGCCGACAACGCCGACTTCAACGGCACCGTTTCGCTCACTGTGCGCGACAATCTCGAAACCATCACCTGCCGTCTCAACCAACCCAAGGAGGCTGAGAATCCATTCGAATATACCGACCGCACGAAGACTATCTTCTCGGGTGACGACCGCATCAGCGGCGGACGCTTCTCCGTCTCGTTCGCCGTGCCGAAGGACATCAACTACTCCGATCAGTCGGGACTCATCAACGCCTTCGCCATCAACGACGACCACACGCTTACGGCGCACGGATATACCGACAAGTTCATCGTCGGCGGCAGCGACATAGCGCAGAACGACTCCGTAGGTCCGTCGATCTACTGCTATCTCAACTCGCCCTCTTTCAGCAACGGCGACCGCGTGAACTCAACGCCTTACTTCGTGGCTGAGGTGAAGGACAAGGACGGCATCAACGCCTCGGGAGCAGGCATCGGACACGACATGCAGCTCATCATCGACGGCAAGATGGAGATGACGTACTCGCTCAACGAGAACTTCCAGTACGACTTCGGTTCGTACACCTCCGGCTCTACATATTATAATATACCGCAGCTGGAGGAAGGACCGCACAAACTGCAGTTCCGTGCGTGGGACATTCTGAACAATTACTCTACAGCCGAACTCACGTTCAACGTCGTTACGGGCCAGAAGCCGTCGTTCTCTATCGGCTGCACCAACAACCCGGCGCGCGAGTCGACGACGTTCATCATCAGTCACGACCGCTCCGGTGCGGAGCTTGGCGTGATAATCGACGTGTTCGACGTGAGCGGACGCCTGCTTTGGCGCCACGAGGAGAGCGGCGTGAGCGACACTGGCACCTACACCGTGCCCTGGGATTTGACCATCGACGGCGGTTCGCGTCTGCAGACCGGCGTTTATCTCTACCGCGTCCACCTCACTTCTGAAGGCGCAACGCGCATATCAAAGGCTAAGAAACTTATAGTTGTAGGCAATAATTAAGCCGCTCTGGCGTTTATAATAACGGGTGCGTCGGTTGTTACGCGCGTCCGCGCCGTCCGGCACATGCCGACTGTGCACACCCGAAATATAATAATAGAAAAGAAGATGAAACTAAAACAGAAGTTGGCGGCACTACTCTTTGCCGCACTCATTACGCTGCCTGCAGCCGCTCAGGAGAAGCAGGATATGTTCCGACCGGAGACATCGTCGGTGACATCGCAGTCGATAGCGCCTGACGCTCGCGCCGGCGGTATGGGCGACATCGGTGCCGCTACCGACCCGGACGTTGTGTCGCAGTATTGGAACCCTGCTAAGTATCCGTTCACCATCTCGCGCGCCGGCGTGTCGCTCAACTATACCCCGTGGTTGCGCCGCCTCGTGAGCGATATGGACCTCGCTTATCTCTCGGGCTACTACCGCATCGGCGACTACTCTGCCGTGTCGGCTTCGCTGCGCTATTTCTCGCTCGGCGAGGTGTACACCAATGCCGGCGAGACTAACGACAACTCGATGACCATCAACCCGTACGAGATGTCGGCAGACGTGGCTTACTCAATCATGCTCAGCGAGACGTTCTCTATCGCTGCCGCCGTGCGCTGGATCTACTCCGACCTTACGTACGACTACACGTCCGACACCTCACCAGGCTCGGCGTTCGCCGTAGACCTCGCTGCCTACTATCAGAACTATGTTAACATCGGACAGCGTGAGTGTCAGCTCGGCTTGGGTCTTAACATGTCTAACATTGGTTCGAAGATCAATTTCGGTGGCACCGACGAGGCGGAGTTCATCCCCGCCAACCTGCGTCTCGGTGCGTCGCTGATGATACCGCTCGACGAGTACAACCGCATCACCATCGCCGCCGACGCCAACAAGCCGCTCGTGCCCACCATGCCTGTGAAGAATGATGGCGAGACAAACGAGGAGTTCGAGCAACGCAAGCGCAAGGACTACTACGACATCTCTTCAATCAGCGGCGTATTCAAGAGTTTCGGCGACGCGCCCGGCGGATTCAAGGAGGAGATGCAGGAGGTGCGCTGGAGCGTAGGTGCCGAGTACGTGTACAACGACAAGTTCACGGTGCGCGCCGGCTACCATCACGAGTCGGAGAACAAGGGTAACCGCAAATACTTCACCGTCGGTGCGGGCTTCCGCATGAGCGTCTTCTCGCTCGATGCCGGCTACGTCATCGCCACCGCAAAGTCTAACCCGCTCGATCAGACGCTGCGCTTCTCGCTGTCGTTCGATATGGACGGAATAAAGGATCTCTTCAAGCGTCGTTGACGCTTGAAGAATTTTGAGTTTTGAGTTTTGAATTTTGAATTATCGGCTGCGCCGATTTTGAATTATTCAATTTTGAATTCACAACTCATAATTCACAATGCGCGAAGCGCACAATTCAAAATTCAAAACTCACAATTCAAAATTGCCATCGGCAATAATTCAAAACTCAAAACTCATGAAAATCAGAACCGGATTAGGATATGATGTCCACAGACTGGTGGAGGGTCGCGAGCTGTGGCTCGGCGGCATCCGTCTCGACTACGAACTCGGCTTGCTCGGACACAGCGACGCCGACGTGCTCATCCACGCCATCTGCGACGCCCTGCTCGGCGCCGCCAACATGCGCGACATAGGCTACCACTTCCCCGACACGGCTGCCGAGACGCTCAACGTCGATAGTAAGATACTGCTGCGCAAGACCGTCGACCTCATCGCCACCAAGGGCTATCGCATCGGCAACGTAGACGCCACGGTGTGTGCAGAGCGCCCCAAGCTCAACCCTCACATACCCGAGATGCAGCGCTGCCTCGCCGACGTGATGCAGACCGACATCGACAACGTGTCTATCAAGGCGACGACCACCGAGAAGCTCGGCTTCACCGGTCGCATGGAGGGCATCTCCGCCTACGCCACCGTGCTCATCGAGAAAGACTAACTCTCAGGGGGTGCAGCTGTCCCAGCTGCACCAACCAAGCAAGCTGTTTTCTTCCCACAGATTTCACAGAATTCACAGAACCTTCTTGCTGTGATATTCTCCCACAGATTTCACAGATCTGCACAGAACCTTCTTACTGTGATTTTCTCCCACAGAATCCACAGAACTCACAGAACTTTCTTGCTGTGATATTCTCCCACAGATTTCACAGATCTGCACAGATTGTTAGGGTGCGTATACCTCCCACAGAATCCACGGAATTCTGATGCTGTTAGGGTGCGCACCCATCCGTAGCGGAGGTGAAAGCGGCTCACCCGATAAACCAGGGGGATTATGCATATAGCTTTGTAAGTCTGAAAAG
>ENA-UOJA01000960-UOJA01000960.1-human-gut-metagenome-genome-assembly--contig:-C19-NODE-960-length-25605-cov-9.394834_pt1 | contig 25605 bp, 30 predicted proteins | sample MGYA00242337_ERZ723884 | MGnify/ENA metagenome assembly ERZ723884
TGAAACCCTTGATTTTCCTGCATTCCTACTTATCAATAGACTTCATCGTCGGGAAGAGTAAAACGTCTCTGATGGCCGGAGAATCTGTCAAAAGCATTACCAGACGGTCGATTCCGTAACCGATTCCACCTGTCGGCGGCATACCGATAGACAGTGCGTTTAAGAAATCCTCGTCTGTATGGTTTGCCTCTTCATCACCGGCTTCAAATGCGGCATCCTGTGCAGCAAAACGCTCTCTCTGGTCTACCGGGTCGTTTAACTCGGAATAAGCGTTACACATTTCCCAGGTGTTGATGAAAAGCTCAAAACGCTCTACCTTCTCCGGATCAGAAGGTTTCTTCTTGGTAAGCGGAGAAATCGCAAGTGGATGGTCCATGACAAATGTCGGCTGAATCAGATTCTTCTCGCAGAACTCCTCGAAGAACAGGTTGATAATATCGCCCTTGGTGTGACGTTCTTCATATGCAACATGATGCTCGTCTGCAAGTGCCTTTGCTGCGGCGTCATCTGCTACGGTATCAAAATCAATTCCGGTATATTTCTTGATGCAGTCGTTCATGGTGATGCGCTCAAACGGCTTGCCAAAGTCAATTTCCATTCCGTTATAAGTAATTACGGAGCTTCCGCAGACGGTCTCTGCCAGGTAGCGGAACATGCTCTCGGTCAGTTCCATCATGCCCTCGTAATCCGTGTATGCCTGATACAGCTCCATCAGGGTAAATTCCGGGTTGTGGCGGGTGTCGACACCCTCATTACGGAAAACTCGTCCAATTTCATAAACACGCTCAAGACCACCGACAATCAGTCTCTTTAAGTAAAGCTCCAGGGAAATACGAAGCTTTACATCCTCGTTGAGTGCATTGTAATGGGTATCAAACGGTCTTGCTGCTGCTCCGCCCGCATTTGACACTAACATCGGAGTTTCCACTTCCATAAATCCTCTGTTATCTAAGAAATTACGGATTTCCTTGATAATACGGGAACGTTTTACAAATGTCTCTTTTACTTCCTCGTTCATGATAAGATCCACATATCTCTGACGATATCTGGTATCAGTATCGGTCAATCCGTGGAATTTCTCTGGAAGAATCTGTAAGCTCTTGGATAAAAGAGTCACTTCGGAAGCATGGACAGAAATCTCGCCTGTCTTGGTCTTAAAGACCGTTCCCTTCACGCCGAGGATATCGCCCACGTCAAATTTCTTGAAATCTGCGTATGGCTCCTCACCGATATTGTCTCTTGCCACATACACCTGAATACGTCCCTTTAAATCCTGGATATTGCAGAAGGAAGCCTTTCCCATGACACGTTTAAACATCATACGTCCTGCGATAGATACTTCTTTGCCCTCCATCTCGTCAAATTTCTCTTTGATGTCGATGGTATGATTGGTTACATCATATTTGGTAATGACAAACGGATCCTTGCCATTTGCCTGCAATTCCTGCAATTTCTCGTAACGAACCTTTAACAACTGGTTGATATCCTGCTGGTTGTTATTCTGCTCTGCCATGTCTTCCTCCATTATTCTTTCGTGCAGCCTGCCTGCTGCCGGTCATCTCTTAATTTGCTCTGTGAATGGAAAGTATCTTGTACTCCAACTCGCCTGCCTGTGTCTCTACGGTAACGGTATCGCCAACCTTTTTGCCAAGGAGTGCCTTGCCAACCGGAGATTCATTGGAAATCTTTCCTTTTAAACTGTTTGCCTCGGTAGAACCTACAATTTTGTATTCCAGTTCCTCGTCAAACTCGATGTCTAAAATCTTTACGTTGCATCCGATGCTGACCTTGTCTAAGTCTGCCTCTTCCTCTACAACGACTTCTGCATTCTTTAAAATCTTCTCTAATTCCTCGATACGTGCTTCGATGTCTCTCTGCTCGTCTTTTGCAGCGTCATACTCTGCATTCTCGGATAAGTCTCCCTGCTCTCTTGCCTCTTTAATCTTCTGGGAAACCTCTTTTCTTCTTACAACTTTCAGATTCTCTAATTCGTCCTCAAGTTTTTTCAGCCCTTCATACGTCAGAATATTTTTCTTATCCATTGCCTTCTACCCTTCTTTTATTTATTGTAAACCTACGATTCCGTTCCGTAAAAAGCCTGCTCAAAACGGTCTCTTTGCGGCACCTTCTTCGCAGTTCTCACTCTCTTAACAATCACAGTATTATAACCGATAGGTACTGCAATGTCAAGATTTTCCGCCATTTCCCAAGGTTTTTTGTGAATCGGGATATAGGAAATGCCCGCTCCGAATGGATAGCAACATCCCTGCCATTCAAAATCAAGCACAATCCACCGGTCGGACTCCTGCCCGCTCTTTGCCCGGCACAACCGCTGTTTTAATTTCTCCTTCGGCTCTGTCACTGTAAGCAGCCCGTTTTCCTCATACATTGTCTCTATAAATGTTGCAAAATATGCGGGACGGTTCGTATATATCTGCAAACAGCGCACAGACTCTGCAATCTGCACTAAAACGCCCGTGACATCCAACGGTTCAAAAATGCCCTCATCCGGCTCCTCATCTATCACAAGAAGATTTCGCCCCGTCACAGGAATCTGTTTTTCCTGCAATATTCCATCGAAAACAGCGGCAAACTCACAGAGAAACGGATTGGAATATGCCATAGCCTCTCCCGGAAAATCTTTTACCTAATTATATGACAGCGCTTCCTCAAATAATGCCTTTAACTGCTCGTAGTTTTCCACCTCATTGATGCGCCCGCGCAGCTTTGAAGAATTTTTGTATCCGGCGGTATACCATGCCGCGTGCTTGCGGATTTCGCGGATGCCGGTATATTCCCCTTTAAATTCAAGCTGCATTGCCGCATGGCGCAAAAGCATCTGCGTCACTTCCTCAAACGAAGGTTTTTTCAGTTCCTCGCCCGTCTCAAAATAGTGTAAAATCTGGTGGAACAGCCACGGATTTCCCTGCACGCCCCTGCCAATCATAAAGCCGTCACATCCGGTCTCCTCTGCCATTTTTTCAATATCCTTTGCACAGGTCAAATCCCCGTTTCCGATTACCGGAATGGAAACCGCCTCTTTGACCTTGCGTATAATCTCCCAGTCCGCAATGCCCGAATAATACTGTTCTCTCGTGCGCCCATGCACCGCAATGGCTGCCGCGCCGGATTCCTCTGCGATATGTGCCATTTCCACCGCATTGATGTGTTCATCGTCAAATCCCTTGCGGATTTTTACCGTGACAGGCTTTTTTACCGCATTTACGGTCTTCTCGATAATTTTGCCTGCAAGAATGGGATTTTTCATGAGCGCCGAGCCGTCTCCATTATTGACCACCTTGGGCACCGGACATCCCATGTTGATGTCTAAAATGTCAAACGGACGCTCCTCTATCTGATGCGCAATCTGTGCCATAATGTCTGGGTCTGAGCCGAACAACTGAAGCGAAACCGGATGTTCCCGCTCATCGATGCTTAAAAGCTCTTCTGTATTTTTATTTTTGTAAAGAATCGCCTTGGCACTGACCATCTCCATGCACAGAAGTCCTGCGCCCTGCTCCTTGCATAAAAGGCGAAATGGCAGGTCTGTGACGCCTGCCATTGGAGCTAATATCAGATTATTTTCAAGTGTTACACTGCCAATCCCAAGTTGTTTGATGACACTCATCGTTCTCCCTCCGCCGTAAAAGCTTATCTGATTTTTCCACTCTTACGGTTCTGCTTCTTATAAATCAGGTTCATGCCCTTTAAGGTCAGATTTGGGTCGTAGACATCTATTACATCTGTCTCGTTTGCAATAATTCTGCCAAGTCCACCTGTCGCAACAACCTTTACTTCTCCGAGGTTTGCCTCTTTTATCATATGATTTACTATGTATTCAGTCTGTCCAATCTGTCCGTAAACAAGCCCCGCCTGCATACTTGAGATGGTTTCCTTTGCCAGAATGCTGTCCGGTTTTATAATTTCAATCTCCGGAAGCTTTGCTGCATCTTCCCAGAGCGCCTTCGCCGAAATACGGATGCCCGGAGCTGTCACACCGGAAAGGAAGGAACCATCCTTGTCAACCAGGTCATAGGTCGTTGCCGTTCCAAAATCAAGCACCAATACCGGTCCGCCATAGATTCCGTAAGCCGCTGCCGCATCCACAATCCGGTCTGCACCAATCTGACGCGGGTTCTCGGTTACCACGCGGATTCCGGTCTTTGTTCCCGGCTCAACGATAATTGGCGTGATTCCTAAATATTTTACCACAGCGCCTTCTAAAGAATGCATCACGTTTGGCACAACCGAAGCGATGATTGCATCCTCAATCTGCGTATGGTTAATTTCATTCTGCTCTAAAAGGTTAATTAAAAGCATTCCATACTCATCCGATGTCCGCGGCATCTTCGTCGTCATACGAAAAGTTGCTGCGACTTCATCTCCGTCAAACACGCCCACCGTAATATTTGTATTTCCAACGTCAATTGTAATAATCATATTTTACCAACCATTTCCTTTCCCGCACGAAAGACATTAATCTTCGTCGTCAAGTCTTCCGTAAATTACCTTATAGTACATTTCAAGGGAACGAAGCAACTCTTCCTTTGTGCGCTGCAGTTCCCTGATTTTTAAGCCGCAGCCAATCTCATCATACAGCAAATCGCCCTCATCACAGGAAGTCCGAAATTCCAGCGTTCCGTCTTCATCAAACACCAGCTCAAAGATTCCGCCGATATCTTCCGTAAACAATACGCACATGATTTTCAGCTCATCCTTAATCTGCTGGGGCATCCCCTTGAAATTCTGGTTTAAATAAAATTTTTTATTGTAAGCACTTGCTCCGCAAAGTACAACTTCTTCCATTATCTGGGTCTCTCCATTTCACACTTAGATATATCCGTAGATTCCCCGCACCGATACCTCACCGGAGGAAACCATCTGATTTCCTTCCTCCGTTTTTACAATAAGTTCTCCCCGGTTCGTAATTCCTTCTGCCACACCCTCAAACGGCTCTTTCGGGTCAAGCACCCGGACTTTTTTCCCGCTGTTTGCAAGGCTTTCATCATATTCCCGCATAAGTCCGCTTAAATCTTCCGTCTCAAGGAACACTGCATAGTAGTGCTCAAAATGTTCAAGCACCTTTTCAATCAGGGCAGCCCGGTTATGGCGGACGCCCGTCTCAAGGTAGAGCGATGTCGCAACATCTGCTATGTCCTCCGGAAAAGCGGAATTGTTTACGTTGATTCCCACTCCCACCACAATATGGTTAATATAATCGAACTGCGCACTCATCTCTGTAAGTATTCCGCAGACCTTTTTGCCATTCATCACGATATCATTTGGCCACTTGATGCCAGCCTTACGTCCGGTGCAGTCCTCAATCGCAGCATTTACCGCAAGTGCGGCTACAAGTGTAATCATTGATGCATTGTTTGGATTTATCTGGGGTTTGAGCACCCATGTCATAAAAACCGCTTCTCCCGGCGGCGACTGCCAGGCGCGTCCACGCCTGCCTCTTCCGTTTTCCTGCTGTTCTGCGACAACTAAGGTTCCTCCGGGGTGTCCTTCCTCCGCCAGCTTCTTTGCCTTGATATTGGTAGAGTCAATGGTGTCAAAATAATAGGTTTCAGCACCCATCCAGTCTGTTTTGCGGATGCTGTTTAATTCCATCTCACACAGTTTGTCCGGAACTGCGGTCAGGCGGTAGCCCTTGTTCTGCACCGCCTCAATCTCATATCCTGCTTCCTTTAGCTGATTGACCGCCTTCCACACCGCCGTCCGCGATACACCGAAGCGTTCACACAGCTCCTGCCCGGAGATATATCCCTCTGCCTCCCGCAGCAGGGTCAGTAATTTGGTCTTCATGTAATTAGTCTCCTAATGTTGCAAGCATCACAGCCTTGATGGTATGCATCCGGTTTTCTGCCTCGTCAAACACAACAGACTGTGCACTCTCAAATACTTCGTCGGTCACTTCAAGCTCGCTGTAACCAAACTTCTCATATACTTCTCTGCCAATCTTGGTCTTTAAATCATGGAATGCCGGCAGACAGTGCATAAATATGGCTTCCGGCTTTGCATTCTGCATCACGGTGCTGTTGACCTGATAAGGCATCAAATCCTTTAAGCGCTCTGCCCAGATTTCATCCGGCTCTCCCATGGACACCCAGACATCCGTATAAATAACGTCCGCATCCTTGGTTCCGGCTTTTACATCTTCGGCAAATGTAAGTGTTGCGCCGGTCTCTTTTGCAACATCCTCGCAGTATGCAATCAGTTTTTCATCCGGGAAATATTTTTTCGATGTGCACGCAACAAAATCCATTCCAAGCTTTGCGCAGGTTACCATCAGGGAATTTCCCATATTATAGCGGGCATCGCCCATGTATACAAGACGGATTCCCTTTAATCTGCCAAAATGCTCTTTGATGGTAAGCATATCTGCTAACATCTGTGTCGGATGAAACTCATTCGTCAGTCCATTCCAGACCGGAACGCCTGCATATTTTGCCAGTTCCTCCACAATATCCTGTCCAAATCCACGGTATTCGATTCCGTCAAACATCCTTCCCAATACGCGTGCCGTATCCGGAATGCTTTCTTTTTTGCCAATCTGAGAACCTGACGGGTCTAAATATGTAACGTGCATGCCAAGGTCATAGGCTGCCACTTCAAAGGAGCAGCGTGTTCTGGTGCTGGTTTTTTCAAAAATAAGTGCAATGTTTTTGCCAATCAGACTGTTGTGCAGAATCCCTTTCTTTTTCTTCTCTTTGAGTTCTGCTGCCAGATCAACAAGATACAAAATTTCTTCCGGTGTGTAGTCCATTAATTTTAAAAAACTGCGTCCCTTTAAATTCATCGTTTCTGCTCCTCTCGTTTTTGCATCCTAGTTAATCGGGCTATCATTTTCATGATAGCCCGCATTTGATATAACCTGTACTATTAATTCTTCTCCGGTACTGCTACTTCTGTCACAGCCTTGGCAAGTCCTGCCAGTCCCTGAATCTCGGATGGAATGATAATCTTTGTTGCCTTTCCGTCCGCTGCCTTTGCAAACGCCTCAAGGCTCTTAAGCTGGATGACACTGGCATCCGGTGCAGCTTCTTTTAACATCCGGAGTCCGTCTGCATTTGCCTGCTGAATCTTTAAGATAGCCTCAGCCTGACCTTCTGCCTCGCGGATGGTTGCTTCCTTCTTTGCCTCTGCACGTAAGATTGCTGCCTGCTTCTCTGCCTCTGCATCAAGAATTGCAGATTCCTTTTTACCTTCTGCCACAAGGACGGTGGATTTCTTCTCACCTTCCGCACGAAGGATTGCCTCACGGCGCTCACGCTCTGCCTTCATCTGTTTCTCCATGGCATCCTGGATTGCTGCCGGAGGAATGATGTTCTTTAATTCCACACGGTTTACCTTGATTCCCCATGGGTCTGTTGCAACATCAAGTGTTGCACGCATCTGTGTATTGATGGTCTCTCTTGAAGTCAGTGTCTCATCTAACTCCAAATCACCGATGATATTACGAAGTGTTGTTGCCGTCAGATTCTCAATCGCCATAATCGGATTCTCTACGCCGTATGCGTACAGCTTCGGATCGGTAATCTGAAAATAAACAACCGTATCAATCTGCATCGTAACGTTATCCTTGGTGATAACCGGCTGCGGTGGGAAATCCACAACCTGCTCTTTTAAGGTGACCTTTCTTGCTACGCGGTCAATAAACGGTGCCTTGAGATGAATACCAACCGGCCAGGTTGTAAGATATGCACCCAAACGCTCTACAACCGCTGCATTTGCCTGCGGTACAATTTTGATACAGGACACCAGAATTGCCAAAATTACAATTATCAGCACGATAAATGCTATCACAACTCCACCACTTTCCATGTTCTAAATACCTCCGTTTTACAATTTTTGCTAATATCCATATTACTATATCTCATAGCAGATTACAACAAAAAAAGACTGTCACACCAACGAATTTTCTCCGCCAGCATGACAGTCCTAGGATTCCATCTTTTATTTAATAAAATACATGATTGCCGATTACGACTCCGGCATGACCGGAACTTGCTCTGCGGAAAGATACTGCACCACCGGTATTATCTGTGCCGTTTAATGCCTCCTGCGCTGCCTGAACACAGGTTGCGCTCGGTCCGTTTGCAATTACATTTGCAACAGAACCACTTCCTGCCGGTGTAAACTGACCCTTCTGATAAATGACATCGTAAATCGTTGACGGATAAGAACCGCTTCTCAAACGATTCATGACAACTGCTCCGACAGCCACCTGTCCCTCATAGCACTCGCTTCCTGCCTCACACTGGATGATTGCTGCAAGAAGTGTCACATCGTCTGCGCTTGCAGCTACGGATGTGTTCTGTACGGTTGTAACCTCGGTCGTCTGTGCTGCCTTTCTGGCTGCCTCTTCCTCAGCTAAGCGTCTCTGCTCTGCCTGTTCCTCTTCAATCGTAACAGCTTCGCCTAAATCAAGCTCGGTTGTCACATATTCTGCACTTACATATCCGGTCTGTCCGTCACACTCTACTGCAACCCAGCCGTCTACTGCTTCTGCATCTGTATCTACGGTAAGATTTGTTCCCGCATATGCGGTTGTCAGTACGGAAGCGTCTGTATTTGCCTCGCTTCTGACACGAAGTGCATCTGTCGTCAGCTCAGCCGTTGCATCAACATTGGCTGTTGCATACGCATACGCATCCATTCCAGCGACACAATAATCATTCTTTACATAACCGTCTGCATTTCCGGAACGGATATGAGTCCATTCCTCGCCCTGCTCTACGATTTCTGCCACATCGCCTTTGTAGAGTTTTCCGATGACCTCTGCATTCTCATCCCCTGCTGCACGGATGTTTAAATACTCATCCACATCTGCCATCAGGCGGTTCTGCCAGGTAGCTTCTTCCTCGGATACTTCCGGTTCTTCCGAAACTTCTGCTTCTTCGGAAACCTCTGCTTCTTCCGCTGATGCAACCACATCATTTGCGGAACGCTCCACTGTGATGGATGCAGACTCAAGATAGCTCATTGCTCCGTTCTCTACCTGATTTAAACAAACCACAACGCCAGCCATTCCATTTGTATCCTGTCCGGCATCCGATGTTTTCTTTTCTTTTACAGCATCTGTATCTTCTACAAGAGAAACTTCTGTATCTGTCAGATACGCTTTTGCAGGTGCTGCATCTGCGATTGTACACATCAATACAAGAGAACCTGCCACTATGACGCCACTAACCGCTTTCTTTTTCAAATTCATTTCAAACCTCCATCGGTGTATCCTATATCACTATAGTATTACACTTTTGTTCCGTTTTATTCATAAATTATTACATTTATTACGAATTTGTTACAGCGTGATTATAGCAAAGCGTTACATTTTTGTCAAGTTTTTGGAACGAACAGGGAGGAAAAACGACCCGTTTTCGAAAAAAAGAGCCGCCAAATCCCGCTATTTACAAGGGGTTCGGCGACTCTTTGTGCAATTCTTACAATCTTTTTAATAATGCTTCTCTTGCTTCCTCATAACCAGGTTTTCCAAGCAGAGCAAACATATTTTTCTTATAACTCTCTACGCCCGGCTGGTTAAACGGATTTACACCTAAAAGGTATCCGCTGATGCCAACTGCAAACTCGAAGAAGTAGAATAACTCTCCAAGATAAAATTCGTTCTGCTCCGGAATCTTTACCATAAGGTTTGGAACATTTCCATCGGTATGTGCAAGAACGGTTCCGTTCATCGCACTCTTGTTTACAAAGTCCATATCTTTTCCGGCAAGGTAGTTTAAGCCGTCCAAATCTACCGGCTCCTCGTTGATGACAACGGTTTCACGGGATTTCTCAATGTTGAGAACGGTCTCGAACATGATTCTGGAGCCATCCTGGATGAACTGTCCCATGGAATGTAAATCTGTGGTCAGGTCAACAGATGCCGGGAATAATCCCTTCTGGTCTTTTCCTTCGCTCTCGCCGTAAAGCTGTTTCCACCACTCAGCAACATAGTGAAGGCTCGGCTCGTAGTCTGCGAGTACTTCGATTGCCTTTCCCTTGCGGAGTAAAATATTACGGATTGCTGCATACTGTAAAGAATCATTTTCTTCAAATGACTTCTCAAGTGCAAGTTTTCTTCCCTCTGCAGCACCTTCCATCAGCTTGTCGATATCTGCGCCGCTGACAGCGATTGGAAGCAGTCCCACTGCTGTAAGTACGGAGAAACGTCCTCCTACATCATCCGGCACTACAAATGTCTCGTATCCTTCTTCGGTAGCAAGGTTCTTTAATGCTCCCTTTGCCTTGTCTGTCGTTGCATAAATTCTCTTTGCAGCGCCTTCCTTGCCGTATTTCTTCTCAAGCATTTCCTTAAATACACGGAATGCGATTGCCGGCTCTGTTGTCGTACCGGACTTGGAAATAATATTAACGGAGAAATCACGGTCGCCGATAACATCAATGAGTCCTTTTAAATATGTACCGCTGATGCTATTTCCTGCATAGTAAATTTCCGGTGTCTTGCGCACTTCCTTCGGAAGGTTGTTGTAGAATCCATGTCTTAAGAATTCAATGGCTGCTCTTGCTCCAAGATAAGAACCGCCGATACCGATTACTACAAGCACCTCAGAATCAGACTGGATACGCTCTGCTGCCTTCTTAATTCTTGCGAACTCTTTCTTATCGTAATCTACCGGGAGGTCAATCCATCCTAAGAAATCATTTCCTGCTCCGCTCTTGTCGGTAAGCTGCTTTTTTGCATCTGCCACAAGTTTGCTCATGTAAGAAACTTCTTCTTCACTGATGAACCCGGCTGCTTTTGAATAGTCAAATGTAATCTTTCCCATTTTTTAACACTCCTTTGTCCCTTCATAATTCCATTGCCATTTTTCAGTAATATTTTACCAAACCCTATTTTGGATAGCAAGAGCGAACACGCTTTTTCCCATGCTTTCCTTAAGAAAATACCTCTTCGATGACATCATGAAGTAATCGTTCCGATGCCTCCTTCGTCTCCGGGGCTTTGGCCTGTTTTTCCTGCTCCATATGGATGTTTTCTTCTTTCACCGCAGAGTCTTTTCTTTCCTGCTCAACGCTTCGTGATTCCGCCATCCGGCACTGCTCCATCGTTCTGATGCGCCCTGACAAACAGTTTATCTTATGCAATGTGACAACCACAAGGAGGAACGTGATAGTACTAATCCCCATCGAAATCCAGGTGGAATTGTCCGTCAGAAAAATCATCATCTGCTCCATAGACTTCCCTTTCCCGCAGGCTCATTTCGGGCTTTCCGGCACCCATGTACCAAAGACCCGTCCTGCATCCTTTATTATAGAAGAAATCCGTTTTTTTGAAAAGAGGAGCGGCATATGATTTCATCGCAACTTCCGACAAAGTTCTTTTCCCTGTCGTCAATTTCTTACAGATTTGTCAGCTTTTTTCATCCCGGTAACGTTTTCAGAAACACCCCTCTCTATTTTAATCTTTATTTTTCAATTTACAAGTCTTTTCTTGACTTTTTCGCATATGGGTATTATAAATAGGGAAGTGTATATCTTGCAGGAAAGGGATTGTTTTCTATGAAAAAGATTGTAATGACCGGAGGCGGCACAGCCGGACATGTAACACCCAATATTGCGCTGATGCCAGCTTTGCGAAAAGAGGGCTTTGAAATTTCCTATATCGGTTCCTATGACGGTATCGAAAAACGTCTGATTGAGGAACAGGGCGTTCCATATTATGGGATTTCCTCCGGAAAGTTGAGACGCTATTTTAATCCAAAGAATTTCTCCGATCCTTTCCGCGTCATCAAAGGCTACGGACAATCCATCAAATTATTAAAAAAAATAAAACCGGATGTGGTATTCTCTAAGGGCGGCTTTGTCTCCGTTCCTGTGGTACTTGCAGCGAAGTTCTGCCGGATTCCGGCAATCATCCATGAATCCGATATCACCCCGGGTCTTGCCAATAAACTTGCCATTCCGGGTGCTGTAAAAGTCTGCTGTAACTTCCCGGAGACGCTTAACTATCTCCCGAAGGAAAAAGCAGTACTCACCGGTTCCCCGATTCGCCAGGAATTATTAAAAGGAAGTGCAGATGCCGGACGTACTTACTGCAAATTCCCGGAAGCTTCAAAGCCGGTCATTTTGATTATCGGCGGAAGCAGCGGTTCCCGCGCCATCAACAATACGGTTCGTGAACTTCTGCCACAGCTTTTGCCGGATTATAATGTGATTCATCTCTGCGGAAAGGGAAATCTTGATACTTCCTTAACCCAGACTGCCGGTTATCTTCAGTTAGAATATGCTAACCAGGAGCTTGCCGACCTGTTTGCACTGTCAGACCTTGTGATTTCCCGTGCCGGTGCAAATGCAATCTGTGAGCTTTTAGCACTGCACAAACCGAATATCCTGATTCCGCTTTCCGCAAATGCGAGCCGTGGAGACCAGATTTTGAATGCAAATTCGTTCCAGGCACAGGGATTTAGCTATGTTCTTGAAGAAGAAAATCTCTCACCCGAAACGCTGCGTTCTGCCATCACCCATGTGATTGCAGAAAAAGAGTCTTATATCAGCGCAATGAAAAACAGCCAGACCAGAGATTCCATCGAAACCATTGTAAATCTAATTCTCGATGCTTCTAACAAGCGGAAATCCTGAAAACTTTTTAATTAGGAGCCAAAACAGGAGCGTCAAACTGACATCCATCAGTTTGACGCTCCTGTTTTTTATGCCTTGAGGGACGCACAGATTTCCTGCATTTCCTCCGGTGAAAATGTTTCATGTGTCCACATTAAAATATCATTATTTTTTGCATCCTTGTAACGTGGAATCAGGTGCATGTGGAAATGAAATACAGTCTGTCCTGCCACCTCATGGTTGTTCTGTACCAGGTTAAATCCATCACATTTGAGAACATCCGTCATATGGATTGCCAGTTTCTTTGCCAGCTTCATGGCATCTGCTGCCACGTTCTCGTCAATCTCATACAAATCCGCATAATGCTTTTTCGGCAGAATCAGGGCATGCCCCTTGCTTGCCGGACTTGCATCAAGAATCACACGAAATGTGTCATCCTCATAAATCGTGTTGGAAGGAATCTCTCCCGCCGCAATCTTACAAAAAATACAGTTTGAATTTTCCATCTTTTTCTCCTTCTTTGTTTACATTTGTCGAATTTTGTTATATTATTCTAATTGCACTTTAACATTGTAAATGATAAACTATTTCGTATCGGTTTTCATATTAAAAATAAGGCAGGGATAAGTGTGTTAAGCAACGAAGATTACCTTAATATCTTTCATGAAATTAAAAATTCCATCACATTAATCAATAGTTCCCTACAATTGGTTGCCAAAAAACACCCGGAAGTCGGTTCGTTTGACTATTGGAACGAAACCATGTCCGAAATTAATTTCTTAAAGAACATGATTACTCAGCTTTCCTCTGCCCGTTTATGCAATCATCTGAATTTGTGCTGCGTTGATTCTGCTGCATTTATGGAGCAGATTAAAGAAACGGTTTCCCTTTTTTCACAGGATTTTCACTGCGAACTCATCATGCAGCCTAATCTCCCACAGATTACAATTGACCCACAGCTTATCCGTCAGGGCATCATCAATCTGGTGAAAAATGCACATGAAGCCATGGGCTGTACCGGCACTGTCCGGTTAGAGGTTCGTGCCGACTCTGCTGCTTTTTACATTGCCGTAATCGACTACGGCGGCGGTCTTGACCCTGCTCTTGCCGCCAATATCTTTGAACCTTTTATCACTTCCAAAAACGGTGGAAGCGGTCTCGGACTTGTCATTACCAGACAAATCGTGGAATCCCATCACGGAACACTTGAATGCGATTCCCGCCCCGGTGACGGCTGTACTTTTACCGTCACTCTGCCTCTCACCCAAAACTGACAGTCTACATAAAATACGTTTCCCGCCAAAGTCATCCATACTATCTACGCAAAATGGAACATGTTGTCGAGCATTCTTAAAATCTTGAAATTTCCCTTGGCAGTCATCTCACCCGTCATGAAAGCACGTTGAAATGTCATACGTCCCTGGATAACTCCGTCGAGAATTGCAGTCGTCATTCTCGCATATACATCAATGGCTTCTTCCTGTCCGTAGTGCATCTCCATCTTGTCATTGGTCACTTCCAAAAACAACGGTTTTTTCTTTCCCTCTAACATAAACAAATATCTGGCATGAAAATCCTGCTGCGGTATAAAATGAGACTCAAACTCCGTAATATAAACAGAATCATCCTCCACCTCAGATTTGCCAAGCATATCCTTAAACATGGATGCTAACTCTTCAATATCTTCTTTCTGCTTCTTTACATAAGAATCGTCCGAAACATATTTCGAAAGCTGTTCGCTCTCCTGCGGTGTCAAATCCATCTGCGGTGTGCGCAAAATACTTTGTTTTACCGCCTGATTACTCGTCGGCAGATTCTTTAACTTCTGTGAAATCGTGCGATAAAGGTTTTCCGCCTTCTTTTCAATGATAACGGTAAAATCCTTATTCTGCTCAAACTCTGCCAAATCCTCCACATAGCCGCATAATCCTGCACATGGAAGTCCGCCCAGAATCTCCCATGCATTTGCCAGAGTCACTTCACCCTCACGCTCTCCATATGTGGTCGACATAACAATTGGCTGCATATAGGTGGTCTGAATCTTTTCCTTGTCTCCGTAAAGCCAGCAGGAATCCAGAAACTGCTGCATATAGCCGCCGATTCCAAGCCACTCTACAGTTGTAGCAAGAATGATTCCGTCTGCATCTTTCATTGTCTGAGGCAGTGTGGCAATTTCATTCTTATGCTCATAAATATTAATCCGCTCGACGCTGACACGAAGTTCCCGCAGTACTTCTTCCATTTTTCCTAATACATACAGGGTGGGGTCATCGAGCAATCCACGCCCGCCATAATAAATATTTACTTTCATTCCATTGTATCCTCTCTCTGTTGCAACTGCTGCTTTCAGTATATAAATTTTCTCATGCAAAATCAATCTTTTTGGCATTTTCCATGATATAAAATCACAGAAACCACAAATCCTGTAATGATTCCACCCACATGGCACCAGTTATCAATTCCGATTGTCGAAAATCCATAATACAGACTTAACGCAATCATAAGCATCATGCCGCGTGCCGTAACTCCCTCAAGACGTCCGCGATGTCTGATGACTGCCCATAAAAATCCACCGATGACTCCAAAAATAGCGCCCGAGGCACCCGCAGACACGGCATAATCACCCGTATGCACCATCATAAACAATGACAGCAGCCCTCCGCCGATTCCGGAAAGAAAATAAATCACGAGAAACCGGATATACCCCACCGCACGCTCAAGTCTTGAACCGACACAGCAGAATATCACCATATTATTCAATAGATGTGCCGCCCCAAAATGAAGAAACATTGCAGTGAGAATCCGCCACCACTCTCCCTCTTCCAGCACAAAGTCTGGATACATTCCGCCATGTTCTGCAATAAATGTGGCACTCTCGGTACTTCCCATACATTCTAACACCACAAAAACAATCACATTGATTGCCGCAATGATTCCGGTAAAAAGAGGCAGTTCCCAGGCTTTTTTCTGCGGCATACTCTCTAACCCGCTTCGCAGTCCATAAAAGTCTCCCGGCTGATTCTCATAAATCACCAACCTGCCATTCTCCGGCCGGTATGCCCAGATACCCTCTTCAGATGCGCAAAGATGTTGAATCCACTCCATATTTCCTCCTATGATAAGCGTCAGTATCTCCACCCTGCCCATCGGATATTCCTGCGGTGAAATTGTCTGCATCATCCATTCTGCAATACGTTGCCGTATTCCCTGATAAGCTGCCTCTGTCAGTCCCAGTCCGTGCTCTGCATCCACCACAAGCACACCATACACTTTATGCTCTTCCTGCTTATAAAACAGTTCTGTTTCTTCCCATTCGGTCTCCCAGGACAGGTACCCATTATCCTCAAACAATTTTTCGATTTTTTCCTGCATCTTTACACTTCCCTGCATTTGATATGCTTATTATAATTTTAGCGCTCCGGAAATGCAAATAATTGTCTTCTATAAAAAACGATATTTTTCATTGGCAAACGAAATCACCTCATTGGGCTGTAGACTTATTTTTGTTTTATAATTCAACAGCTCCCCACCCACCGTTGTTCCATTTGAAGAGTTTAAGTCCTCGATGAAATAAATATCCTCTGTCCGCGTGATTCTTGCGTGCTGTCTGCTGACCGCACGATTTTTGATACAGGCATCACAGGACGGATCACTTCCAATTACAAATGGCGTCTTATCAATTGTGATATCCACTCCGCTTCCGCTTCCCTCATAACGCAAAATCCCGCGCTGCGCCTCCGAAACCTCCGACAGCAGCACCGTCGGATGCACAATACTTTCCGGTTCTGACTCTGGTGTAAAAACAAATGGTTCTGCCGTTGTCTTCTTATGTGCCCACTTATGCTTCCGTACAAATATGTTTTTCCAAAATTTCCGGCACCCTGACCAATGTTCCTTTAACGGTGTAAAATTGTCCACCAGGGGTTCCTCTTTCACCGGATATTCCTGCACCTCATCTGTATCTTCTCTCGCATATGGAAGTTTCAGACTCTCCCTGATATCCGCCAGCGCATACCCCTCTTTTAACGTTTTCTCATAGACTTCATAGGCAATCTTGACTGCCATCATATCCTTATGGTCAATTCTGCTTAAAAGATACTCCACAAGCCGCTGCATCGACTCTGCAAGAAGTCCTGTTTTTCCCGGAAGATATGTAAATACGGCCTGTCCTGTCTTACGATCAATAAAAATACTTTCTGCCTCTAAAAGCATCCCATTTTCACTTAAAAGAAACGCATCAAGTTTTTCAATAACACTGCATAACTGTGATAAAAGCTGACAAAACAGTTCCTGCCCCATTTCCCGATTTGAAAGCACAAGCTCTAAGGATTGTTTTCCGGTAATTTCATACCACATTTTCCGTTCCGTATCCCTGGTTTCTGAAAATGGGATTAAAAGTCCCTCCAGTTGATTGTAGCGCAGCATTTTCTCCTCAAAGAATTCCGGCTCACACTCTGTCGCAATTACCATATAGCTTCCCTTCAAATTTCTGATATATTCAATCTTTGTCCTCTCCATCCATCAAATCCTCTACCATCTGCCACCGATAAAAATGTTTTAACACTTCCGGTGATTCTTCCTGTTTTATTTCTACTGCCAGTTCTTTTGTCTCCCCATAAAGAGCCACACCCCCTCTGATTGCCAATACAAAAACTGTCAGCACCATCGGTACGATTATGGCAGCTTCCACCGTAAAACTTCCACATACCTTTAACATATCATAAGCAACAAATCTGCCAGAAACAAAAACGGTATAAACGGCATTCTGTCTTTTCTCCCCTTTCTCTTTATCACTAAAAGATATCCCGCCACAAGCGCAGAAAGTATCAGTGCAAGAAATAAAAGCCTTAAGTTTCCCCAAAAACCTAAAAATACTCCGGTTGCCACAAGCACTGCCCCGTCTCCCGCTCCAATGCTGCCGTGACTAATCCATGAGAGCACCAAAAACCCTGCTCCAAGCCCCGCCCCTGCGAGAATATTCCAAAGTTCCTGTTCCTGCCATACAACGTGAAAAATCATTCCAAGAATGATAAACACAAGCACTGCATACACAGAAACCTTCTGTTCCTTCCAGTCCTTATATGCTAATGCCCCAAGCATTCCGCATAACGTAATCGTTCCTATCACGATTCCTCCTTTCCCCCGCACCTGCTGCATGGTTTTCGTCCTCCCACTTCTGACAGATAGATTTTCTGCACCGTCCGCTTGAGTCCGCTGCAATCCAGACTCGCATGGTAGCGGTTCCCCTGCTCCGTAATATACAGGCACTCCGGCAACGTTTCAGACCTTATGCACCGTTCACAGGCATAATACTTTCCTCCATTTGCATTTCTCTGCCGTTCAATTACATTTGTCTCTACGGACGTAATTGATAGGTTCAGATACGTACACATCTCTGTCCTGTGATACACCGTTCCTGTCTCTGCCACATAGACAATTGGGTCAGATTCATCCGTTTCGTCCTCCGCCTCCCAGCCCGTCCATTTCCTGCAAACAACATTCCACGATAACTTCACCGTCTTCTTTCCAAGAAGTTCTACCGGAAGTTTCATATAACATTGTGCAACAAGATGAATCTCCTGTCCTTTAAAGGTGGACCGAAGCAGATAGATTCCAAAGGTTCCTCCCCTCACATACTCCTCTATCACCGATTCCCCTTTGAGTTCTTTCACCAAAAACGCTGTTGCCACCACGGTTCCGGTCTTTTCTATCACCTGCCCGCCGTTTTCTCCTGCCGCATAAACCGCCATCAGTCTTCCACTGCGATTGAGCGCATTTTCCACCGTAAGCTGCACCTGCATGACCCGGAAAAAAAACAGGATTGCCACAAAAAAAGCAGCAAGCAGTGGCAGCACAACCGCAGCCTCCAATGTAAACACTCCGTTTAAAAGGATGCACTGCGGTACCTCTTTTTTCCGCACGCTGCCAGATTTGCCATCTGTATCATGAGAAAAATTCATACCGGTACTTTCAGGGAGAGATTTTTTTCCTTTCGTTTTATTTTTGTAAAACCTGTAGAACAGAGGCACCGCAGTACACCCCCTTTTCATAGAATATAGGAAAACTTTGTGGACTTTTTAAAATAATAGTTTTTTGTCTTTAACTTTCCAATCGCCACCAGTCTCGAAAACAGCGGAACTGCTCGATATTCCGTCTGTACCTCCAATGCCGTAATCATATGGTCCATTCTGCAATTCTGATAACGCTCCATCTGCCTGAGATTTTGTTCCATTACATCCATCATGCGCATTGCAAGCACTTTCTGGGATTTTGTGTATAACAAAAATTTCAGATATTCCGAATAATTCCATCCATTGGAACAATTTTTTGCCCTGGATGTCTTTTGAAAGGACTCCAGCAGATTTTCTGTATCGACCGTCCACTGATTTGTGCTTTTTACAAGCGCAATCTTATCCCCCGCCAGAAGTGCCCTGACATCCTGCACACTCTCCATATATGCCCATGCGGCGATGACCCCTGCCTGCACCACCTGAATAATCGCAGGATTTCCGGTAAAACCGGCTAATGCCTCCGCCATTAACGACGCACTTTTCCTTTTACTGCTGTCTCCTAAAATGTGTGCAATATTTGCAGTCTCCCGCAATGCAAGAAGCCTTACGACCGTTCCTTCGAGGTTCGCCTTATCTTCTGCTTTCCCGCAGAGCAGATACTCCATCTCATAATCAACCTTATGTCCTTCCATAGGTTTCGTATAATCCGAAAAATGCTGTCCTGCATACTCAAGCACTAAAATCCGCTCATACCAGTCCTTCTCCGGTGTCTCCTGCATGGTTCCCTTCATAAGCGTACGCCTTGATACGGTTTCTTCTATATTTATTTCCTTCTCAGACAGCGCATCCACATCCTCTACCACCATACCCAAAATGGCGTTCTGCTTTAGTTTTAACACAATTTCCAGCGGATTTTCTTTTTCCGGCACACTGCCTATGTCTGCTTTTCCATTTCCCTCTGCATTCGCTTCTGCTTCCTCTTTCGCATCCTCAAGCGTTCCTTTTGCATCCTCAACACTGTAGGAATCCTTCTCTTCTTCCAGTTTTTTCCCGCTTTCATATCGTTCCAGAATTGCTTTTGCAGCTTCCTTCGGCAGATTCTGCTTCATATAGGAAGAAACCATCGCAAAAAACACACGTCCGTCGCCATCCGTCAACAACTGCCAGGAAGACGTCTCTGCATCTGATGCCGAAAGTGTAAAAAAATTTGCTCCATACTTTGTTCCCTTACAGTTTTTAGATACCTGTTCCACGAAACGCTCTGCCACCCGTTCCGCCTGAAATTTCTCCCCGCTGTATGCCCCATCCAGACACAACAGTCCGTAATCCTGCCATAATTTTATCTGGTATTCCCCGCAGACCGACTCCACTCCAAGCTCTGTCAGAAGCCCTGCGCGGGCATCTAACCCATACACCCGCGCAGATTCTAACAATGCCAGAAGAAGAGACGCCACTAACATCAGGCATAATGCCGAAAAAATAGTAATACTTCCTTCTCTGCTTCGCTTCATCAGATTTTTTTCACATTCTTTGTAATCGTCTCAAAAATACTGTTTACAAGCGTGGTGAGCTGTTTCTTAAAAATAATGACTAACCCAATCAAAACGACCAGAATTAATATTACTTCCACAACTCCCACTCCATCTTCCTCGCTCCAAAATTCACGTATACTTCTCATTGCTTTTCCTCCTAAATTTGAAATGATAAAACTGCCGGCACGATAAGAATCGCCATAATAATTCCCATCATAAGCACCATCGGCAATAACAGTTTTGTTCCCGCCTCTTCGCCATATTTTCTTGCCTCACTTTTCCGTTCTTCATAGGACTCTTCCACTTCCTGCGCCAAAAGCACGGTAAGCCCTCTGCTTCCTTTTCTCAGATTCTGAGTTAAAAGGTTTCCAAGTTTCCGGAATTTCCGTTCTCCGCATCGTTCTCCAAATCGTTCATATGCCTGCTCTTCGCTGATTCCCCCTTCTATTTCCCTGCACGTAATCAGCATTTCTTCATACAGTGGCATTTGAGGAACTGCTCTAATTTGCCGCTTATTTTCATATACAGTGGCAATTCTCTTCCATGCGCCACCAACTGTCATGCCGGCGCCAAGCAAAAGCACCAGTTTGCTTAACATATCCGGATACTCCAACAACAGCTTTTGTTTTCGCTCCTTCTGTCTTTTCTTTTCCTTCTCTTTCTCTGAAAAGAAAAGGCAGACCGCAAGCACGCCTCCTAATGCAACAATTTTCTCCGGCAGATATTCCCTCTTCCGATTCCAGTGCAGTGTATACCCCAAAAGCTGCTCCGGCAGTTCTAACACCTCCTGCCCGGCTGTCTGTTCCTGATTGTCAAAATAAGCATCCAGTTCCGAAAGTAAGCGCTCCTGTTTTGTCTGTTCCCCCGGAAACACACGAAAGTAAAACGACTCACTGCTCTCGGCTTCTCCACAGCTTAATTCCACAGTAGCATTTACCAGAACACCTTCCTCCGGCAGCCCACAAGCAGTCACTTTTCCCTGTCCGTCCATCACTTCATAGTTATCAAAATACCATTCTGCTGCAACTTTTCCGTTCTGATAACTATCACGAATCACAACCTCTTCTGTAATGTGGTTTACGGAACGGTTCTCCCCCGGGAATTCCTGCGCAATTTCTGCCCTCGCTTCCTCAAGCAGATGCCATTCTTCCTCCCTCGTCAATACCTGCTGTGGCACTTTTACATGATAGTTGTAGTTTTCCAATACCCCATCCACATCCAGAGAGTATGCTTCTTCGTAGTCTCCGGCTCCATATTCATTCCGGCTGAATGTCTCCCTCTCCTCATTGCTTTCTCCAAATATTCCCGCAAGAAGCCCTATGGCAGCCATCACAAACAGCAACCATCCTATTTCCTTTTGTCCATGCGATAACTTCTTTCTGTAAAATACAAGTCCAAAGGCAGATGCAAGCATTACCAGTGCACATATCAGCATAGCCCTCTCCTTTCCTGTGGTCTTAAATCCGGATATCCAGAATTTTTTCCGACAATCTGATTGCCCCGGCGTATGCTGCAAGTGCCGCCGTCATCACCACCACTCCAAGAACATTTCCATATAAAAGTTCCAAAAAATCTCCGGATGTAAGATTCAGATACGCCAGGATAAAAAGCGGCATCCCGTTCATAATCCGTCCCTCAAGCTTTTTTCCTGCCACCGCAGTCGCTATCTCACGTTCTATTTCGATTTTTCCACTGATACGCAGCACTGCCGTCTGAATAATTCCAACAAAATCTCCCCCACTGCGCTTCGCAAAGGAAAATACTTCCGCAAAGCTCTCAATATCCTCACATCCGCTCCTGTCTGCGAAATCCTGTAGTTCCTGCTCTAATGGCTGGTTCATCCTGACTGCCACGTTCATTTTCGCAAATTCACACACCATGTCGGTATTTTCTCCATGAAGTTTGCGCAATTCGCGTTCCGCTTCCCGCCACGCATTCTCCATCGAATACCCTGCAAGAAGTGCAGAAGCCACTGCCTGCATTCCATCCCGAAACTGCAATAACAGTTGTTCCTGCCGTTTTTCTTTCCGTTTCTTTGCATATCGTCTGCAAAAAAAGAAAAACAAAAAGACGGATAATGCCATTCCATACACAGACTGATAGAACAGCCATGCCAGCAAACCACCGCCGCAGACAGCTCCCAGAGTGCAGCAAAACCAGTCTTTCATCGCAAACCGGTAGCATCTATAGTCCATGCTCCACCTCCAGCGTCGGCAGCAAAACACCTGCCATCCGGCACTTTTCCCTATGCTGCAATGTGCCTACGCACTTAAGTCCCCCGCAGACCTGTCCAGCTTCCTCTCCCGACTCCACAAAGCGAAAAATTTCATTCAGACGAATTTCTCCCTGCTCTACGGCAAGCACTTCCGTAATATTTAAAACTCTTCTACTCTTATCGCGAAGTCTTCCAAGGTGCACTAAGATATCGATACCGGACGCAATCTGACTCCGGATTGCAGGAAGCGGAAGCTCCATTCCCATCAAGACCATGGTCTCAAGGCGGGAAAGCATATCCCGGCAGGAATTGGCGTGACCGGTAGAAAGACTTCCATCATGCCCGGTATTCATCACCTGTAGAACATCCAGTGCCTCTGCACCGCGGCATTCACCAACCACTACGCGTGTAGGTCTCATCCGCAGTGCCGTCTTAATAAGGTCACGAATCGCAATCGGCTCTACCCCCTGCGTATTGGCATTTCGCGTCTCTAAGCGCACGAGATTCGGCTTGTCCAGTAATTGCAGCTCCGCCGAATCCTCAATGGTGATAATCCTCTCCTCCGCCGGAATGTACTGCGAAAGCGCATTTAAAAACGTCGTTTTGCCGGAGCCTGTTCCACCTGATATAAAAATATTGTATCCCGCCTGTACTAACGCCTGTAAAAACTCCGCAGCTTCCTCCGTAAGTGAGCCACCTGCAATCAACTCCTCCATCCGGATTGGGTGGCTTGGGAACTTACGGATGGAAATTGCAGAACCGTCAATGGCGATTGGTTCTAATACGATATTGACACGGGAACCGTCCCTTAACCTCGTATCCACGATAGGCGAAGCCTCGTTTACCATCCGGTTGCTGATACCCGCCATCTGCTGGATAACATCATTTAGCTTGTCCTTTGAGACAAACTGCCGGTCTGCTTCGTATAAGCGTCCTCTTTTCTCATAAAAAATGTGTGATGCCCCGTTTACCATAATCTCCGTAATTTCTTCATCCTCAAGCAGCTCCTGAAGCACATCAAACTTTCGCAGGGAATTAAAAAGCTGCTGTACTAGTGCTTCCCGTTCCGACAAGGAAACACGGTGACTTCTGGAAAATTCATTCACTGCGTCATTCACCAGGTCATATACCTCTTCATCCGGCATTTCCCTTGTAAGGTCAAGCCTTGTCAGGACTTGTTCCCGCAGTGCAGAAAATTCTTCACCATTCATCCTTAGAAGTCCCCCCTGTTACATATGCACGCACATAATCTCCAAATTCACTCCACAAAAGCTGTTCCAGAATACTTCCGCCCCCATGAATTGCCTTTGCCACAAACGGGAGATCCAAAAAACTTAAATACTCCAATATTCCGTCTGCACCGGCCATTGTGAGATACCGCATAAACTGTTCTTTCAGACAGTCATAGTAATAACCATTTTTCGTCGGACAATAGATACTGCTGCACATTTTGAGCACTTCCGCAAACTGTTTTATTCCCTGTCCAAAATCCCAAAAAACGACATCAAAATCTGTCTTTTCTTTCAGAAATGTAAGTACCGCTTCGATATCCGGCTGAGATATCTCATGTAAATCTTCCGGATTCAGAAACGGCGGCAGACAATAAATCTCCCCACTGCGATATACCGCTCTTTTAAATTCCTCTATCGACAGACGTTTTCTTCGGATGCGTATCATCAAATCTCCCATATCGCCATTCTCCGACAGTGCAAGAAATCTTTGGAGCGGACAGTTTTCCATCAGATTGATATATAATACCTTCCGCTCTTTAGCGAGTAAAGCGGCAAAAACAAGCGAAAATGCAAGCTGCATCTCATGTTTTGCAGGAGAATAAACACCTATTACCTCGAGCGTCTTTCCCTGCGCACATACACTGACGGACTGTCCCATTCTGCTGCCCGCAAGCGCATATATTTCATGCCAGATGACCTCCATTGACTGATATTTAAACACCCTTACCACCGCAGCCTCTTCCGTCTCGTCCTCATGCTCCTTTGCAGGCGGCTCCTCCGTCAAAAGAAGCGTCGGAATCCGCTTCTCTTTTGCTTCCTCTTCCAAAAGTTCAAAGCCTTTTCCCAGAATCAGAAGCTCAAAGCCGGATTCCAGATTTTGAAAAACCATCGCAGGCTGCGAAAACTCATGAAGTTCCAGTTCTTCACGCCTGTGTTCCATCAGATATGTGACAAATCTGCTGCGGTATACATCATCCGCATCGCAAACCGCCACTTTGCTTTTAGTCAATCACACACCCCCAGACTATCAATAAATACCCAATTAAAATTGCAATGGAAAAATGAATGAGCGTTCTTTCCCGCCTTACCTGTTCGTGTGATACGCTTCGACAAATTATTTTACCAACCCCAATTACGGCTCCCGCCAGAAAAGAGGTTATGATAATAAACCCTAACTGTCGCAATGTCACAAAACTGCCTACAACGGAAAATAACTTGATGTCCCCTGCGCCCAACGCACGCAGCTGAAATAGAAAATATAACAAGATAACCGGAATAGAACTACAAACAAGAAACTGCATGATGCCAATGGCTCCCTGCCCCAAAATCCGAAACCACAGCCCTGCAACCCATCCCAGAACAATCAGCCGGTTACTGACTTTCCCGTTCTGGAAATCTGTCACTGCTGCCATCGTAAGAACCGACAGCAGCGTCATTTGTGATAATTCCCCAATCCATCACCTCTTTCTCTTTTGATAAGTCGGATTATAACAACCCATCTCTTTTTTGTCCATAGTTCCGGCAAAAATCAGACTATTTTTGTAAATTTTCTACAAATAATTTGTTGCGACAATCGCATAAAGAAGCACAAATCCGCCAAATCCAAGTGTTCCGATTGTCAAAAGTGTCGCCGGATTCAGTCCGACCGCCACCTGCACTGCCTGTTCTGCCAGAAAATCATTCACAAAAACAATGCCGATTGCACCAAGCACGCCCCGCACCAGGAAGTTAAAAACCACCTGTAAATATTTTTTTGCAAGCAAAATTACAAGAATCAGGACACATATTCCTGCAAGAATGCCAATTGCAAGCTTCTGATCCACCTTATTAATCCCCGCCTTATTTTTCTGTAAATATATATTTGTCCCCGGAAAATTTATGCCTGAAATAATTTTCCGTATTTTGTATAGAATGGAATTTTATTGATTATACTTATCATAAGAAAATAAAAAACGATATGGAGGATGCCATGTTCCCTTTTTTTCACACTGAAAACCCACAGGATAAACACTACACACTGCTCATGAATG
>ENA-UOJA01000963-UOJA01000963.1-human-gut-metagenome-genome-assembly--contig:-C19-NODE-963-length-25573-cov-7.872521_pt1 | contig 25573 bp, 19 predicted proteins | sample MGYA00242337_ERZ723884 | MGnify/ENA metagenome assembly ERZ723884
TTACCTCCACATTCTTTTTTATTTTGAATGTCCGCAAAATCCGTCCTACATCTGATGTACAGCTTCAGTTACTTCACTTCCGCCATTTGTGTTATATGTGATCTTATATCCAAGGTTATCATTCTCGATAACTGTATATGGAACATTTCTCTCTAATGGACTATTTGAATTTGTTGTATACCAATTAAAATCTGCATATCCAACATCATCTTTATGGTCTTTATGTTCATCCGTCTGCTCAACCTCATAACACTTCTGATCTCCATCACTGATTCCTACATCTATATTATCCGGATCAGAGTCAGCAGATGTGATCCAGATCATATGACATTTCCTACATACAGTGATCCATTTATTAGGCGATAACTGATTACCAAAATAAATCTTGTCTCCAACCTGCACTTCATCTGCTTTTAATACTGTATTTGACGCATCTACGATATCGGCCGCAGCTTTCTTGTCTGCATCTACATACTTACAGATTGAACATGTATATCTGGCTTCACCTGCAGTTCCATAAGAATGTTCCTGGAAATCTTCCTTCAAATCACTATGTTCACAGGTTGCCGCATGCCAATGACCATACTTATTACTGCTCCAACTATCAGAAAATGTATGCTGGTGTACACTTGATTTCGACCACTTTGCATACAATGTTATATCTTCAAATATTGAAAGTTCTCGCGATACCGGCTGTGTAAGATTTTCATCTGTATACCAGCCAATAAAATCATATCCAGCTTTGGTCGTTGTTGGAAATGTACTCGGTATATGTGTCTGTTTAACAGCATCCGCTATTGCACTACCACCATTTGTATTATATTTAATCGTATATCCAAGATTTGAATTTCCCATAACTGTATATGGAGTATTACTAGGTAAATATTCTCCTGTGAAGTAAAAATTAAACTCACTATATCCAACATAACCGGCATGATCTTTGTGTGCATCTGATCTCATTACAATAGAATTGATTCTGTCTCCAATCCAATATTGCGAAGAGCCACCGTATGTTATCCAGATCATATGACATTGCTTGCAAACTACTATCTGTTTGTCTGGAGACAACTCAGCTCCTACATAAACCGTATCCCCTACCTGTAGAGTCGTAGGATCAATCGTTCCTGACCTGTATTCTGTTGCATTTACTTTCATTGTTCCCATGCCTACAAACATAACAATACCAACCAGCAAGGCCGTCAGGATGCCTGTAACTTTGTTTTCTTTTAGTCGTCTTACCATATTTTCTTATCCCCTTTCATTCATCTGAATACAACACATAATACAACATATAGTATAATTATATCTGCATGTCTCATTATGTTGTTCCAAATAAGTTATTTTCTGGTATTGTACCATAATCATTTCCCCATACCGGATTCTATGCACGAAATGTCTGAAAAACGGCATGAAATGTTTCACTAGGTCTGGAAATATGGTCTATGCGTGTATAAAAAAAAGAAAGATAGCATGTCACTATCATGTATCTTACACGATAATAAACAATACTATCTTCCTTTTTATTCTCTATTTGAACTTTATGAGTGATGTATTATTTTTACATCATACCCATTCCGCCGCCCATACCTGCACCTGCCGGCATAGCTGGAGCATCTTCCTTAATATCAGCTACAACAGATTCTGTTGTCAGTAATGTAGATGCTACGGATGTTGCGTTCTGTAAAGCACTTCTTGTAACCTTAACAGGATCGATGATACCTGCTTCGATCATATCTACATACTTCTCATTGTATGCATCAAAACCGATACCCGGCTGTGATTCTTTGATCTTATTGATGATAACAGATCCTTCCAGACCGGCATTTGCTGAAATGTGGAATAACGGAGCTTCCATAGCCTTAAGAACTACCTTAGCACCTGTCTTCTCATCACCTTCAAGGTCTGTAACCAGTTCTGCAACCTTCTTAGCTGCATGAATATATGCTGATCCACCACATGCGATGATGCCTTCTTCACCAGTAGCATTTAATGCATCTTCCATACGGAGCTTAGCTTCCTTCATCTCTGTCTCAGTAGCTGCACCAACACGGATAACTGCTACACCACCTGCAAGCTTTGCAAGTCTTTCCTGAAGCTTCTCTTTATCAAATTCAGATGTTGTCTCCTCAAGCTGAGCCTTGATAACATTTACTCTGCCCTGAATATCTTCCTTTGTTCCGAAACCATCTACGATAACTGTATTCTCTTTTGTTACCTTTACACTCTTAGCACGACCAAGGTCATCTAATGTCGTATCCTTTAAATCATAACCGAGTTCTTCGGAAATAACCTTACCATTTGTAAGGATAGCAATATCCTGTAACATTTCTTTTCTTCTGTCACCATAACCCGGAGCCTTAACAGCTACAACCTGGAATGTACCTCTTAACTTGTTTACGATCAATGTTGTAAGTGCTTCACCTTCTACATCTTCCGCAATGATCAAAAGCTTCTGACCACCCTGTACGATCTGCTCAAGTACCGGAAGGATATCCTGAATATTTGAGATCTTCTTATCTGTGATCAGGATGTATGGATTATCAAGTTCTGCAACCATCTTCTCCATATCAGTTGACATGTAAGCTGAAATATATCCTCTGTCGAACTGCATACCTTCTACGAGGTCAAGCTCTGTCTTCATGGACTTGGACTCTTCAATCGTGATAACACCATCGTTTGATACCTTTTCCATAGCATCTGCAACCATCTGTCCAACTTCATCATCACCGGCTGAAATAGATGCAACTCTTGCGATCTGCTCTTTGCCGTTGATTGTCTGGCTCATCTCTGAGATTGCTTCTACAGCCTTGTCACAAGCCTTCTTCATACCCTTTCTGAGGATGATTGGATTAGCACCTGCTGCAAGGTTTTTCATACCTTCATTGATCATTGCCTGAGCAAGAACAGTAGCTGTTGTAGTACCATCACCTGCAACATCATTTGTCTTTGTTGCTACTTCTTTTACGATCTGAGCACCCATGTTCTCAAATGCATCTTCCAGCTCTATATCCTTTGCAATTGTAACACCATCATTTGTGATAAGTGGTGAACCATATGACTTTGCAAGAACCACGTTTCTTCCTTTTGGTCCAAGTGTTACTCTTACTGTATCTGCTAACTGATTTACGCCTGCTTCAAGAGCCTTTCTGGCTTCTGCTCCGTATTTAATTTCCTTTGCCATTTTTTTCTACCTCCAACTGTTTTTCTGCTATCTGATTATTCACTTACAACTGCAAGAATGTCACTCTGTTTTACGATGATATATTCATCATCACCGAGCTTAACTTCTGTTCCTGCGTATTTAGAATAAATAACTCTGTCTCCTGCCTTTACTTCCATAGGAACCTTAACGCCATCGACAACAGCTCCGGGACCAACTTCTACAACATCTGCATACTGTGGCTTCTCTTTTGCCTGTCCCGGTAATACAATACCTGATTTTGTTGTCTCTTCTGCTACGGACTGTTTTAATACAACTCTGTCTCCTAATGGTACTAATTTCATAATATATATTCCTCCTAACATATTAAATCCGTTCTTATCTGCCTTATGTACTCCGGCAGTTCCTAGCACTCATATCTCTTGAGTGCTAACACAATTATTATTGTATTCATTTTGTGGAAAAAATCAACCCCTAAAATGATAAAAAATATATTAAATGGACAAGGTCTCTTACATTATATGAAATATACCCTGAATTCAGAACGAAAACCGGCGATTTTGATTTGTAAATTCAGGTGTTGCATGATATGCTTCTAATACAGGAATCAAACCGATGATTTCTGACATGATACAGGATAACGCCTGTTCAAAGGCTGCTATCCAAATGATATATAGAAATGGAGAATACTATGGCTGAACAATTATACACAATACCTGTCAACGATGCCTTTCATGCAGACTGTGAATGTCCTCTCTGTCAGATGCAGAAAACGCTGGAGGAACATGCCATCGAATATACGATGGGACCAAGCTATATGGAAGACGATAATCGTGCTATGACAGATAAAATGGGCTTCTGCTCCCATCACATCGGCATGTTATATAAAGAAAAGAATCGTCTGGGACTTGCCCTGATGTTAAAAACACACACTGATAAAACGATCCGGGAGCTGAAAGCTTTATCAGAAAAAGGAACTCCTGCAAAACCGGGACTTTTTTCCAAGCAGTCAAATTTTTCCGGTGTTGGTGCATATATCAAAGAACTGGAAAGCTCCTGCTTTATCTGTGACCGTATGAATCGTACCTTTGACCGCTATGTCGATACGATCTTTCATATGTGGAAAAAAGATCCTGAATTCAAGGACACCTTCAAAAGTAGCAAGGGCTTCTGTACTTACCACTACGGTATCCTCTACGATACCTCTGTCACAAAGCTGTCCAAAAACCAATGTGAAGAATTCATCGAAGCCTTGAATCACTTATATTTTGAAAACATGGAACGTGTCAACGGAGATATCGGATGGTTCATCGATAAATTCGACTATCGATTCAAGAATGAACCATGGAAGAACTCAAAGGATGCCCTACCTCGCGGCATAATCAAGGCTAATCATACATTTGTAGAATAAAAAGTGACAATATTACTGCCTGATAAACATAGGATACACACAAAAATACTGTGTACATTGCACTTCACATATTATTCCGAAAAACGCTTTCGCTCTACCCTCAACGCAGCAGTACTAAGTTCGCCGTATTATACGGCTCACTAAGGACTGGCGTTCGGTCAGGTTTGCTTCATAATAGTGAGTGTAATGTACACAGTATTTTTTATATAGTATAAAATTCACAGCAATATTGTCACCTTTTTACATTGCCTGTTTGGTTACATGACCGCCAAATGCCTGTGCCAGATCATGTGTCCACAGGTATTCACGATATCTTCTGAGCAGGCCTTTGTAAATCACTTTAACATTACTGCTCTTCCGAAAATCATCCGGCCTTACAAGCCCCGGTTGTTTATCGAGAATATGTATACCAGAACGTTCTAACACACATGCCACGAACTGGGAACAGAAATAATTATATTTCCTCTCAATCGCCTTATTTCGTATAACACCATAAAGTCCCCAAAAATTATACCGATAGCGATCAGCATTTGTTTTAAATGCCGCAAGCTCCTGCAGTACATGTCTGTACTGCTTATCTGTCACGGTCAGTTCCAGAACAACACAGCTTGTTTCAACATCTCTGCCAAATATTCCGGTATCAATATCTTCTATAATGAATCCACAGTTGAATGGATTATAGATTCCCTTTCTGGCGAAGCTGTACATCTCCCGAAGCTCCAGATCCAATGCAATGGATGCATGTGCATATGGCTCTTTTGTCCAGAATTTGATGATTCTTGCAGGAACTGTGTGTGTCTTGGAGATCAGGATATATAATTTTCTGTTTTCTAATTCTGATATATCATTTTTCATACTTTTAATAGACTAAATTTTATTTTCCCGGCTTATAGGAACTCTTTAATGAAACAATACGGTTATATACAGGATGCTCCTTAGTAGAGTCTTTGGAATCTACACAGAAGAATCCATTACGAAGGAACTGGAATGCTTCACCGGGTTTTGCATCTTCAAATGCTTTCTCGAGCTTACATCCCTGTAATACGGTCAATGAATTCGGATTCAGATTCAAAGTACCATCCTCATTCAGCTTACCTTTTTCTTCATCCACGATATTCTCATATAAACGAACCTCAGCATCAATTGCACTTTCTGCTGATACCCAGTGTATCGTTCCTTTTACCTTTCTTCCTTCGAATCCTGAACCACTCTTGGTCGCAGGATCATAAGTACAGTGAACAACTGTTACATTTCCATCTTCATCCTTCTCATATCCTGTACAGGTTACAAAATATGCATTTTTCAGACGTACCTCATTGCCAGGGAACAGACGGAAATATTTCTTAGGCGGTTCTTCCATGAAATCATCTCTTTCAATATAGAGATATTTGCTGAATGCAACTTCTCTGGAGCCTGCTTCCTCATTTTCCTGATTATTTTCAACCGGCAGATATTCTACCTGATCCTCCGGATAATTATCGATCACCAGCTTGATCGGATTCAGGACTGCCATATAACGGTTTGCTGTAAGCTTCAGATCATCACGCAGACAATACTCAAGCATCGCATAATCAACAGAGCTCTGGCTCTTTGAGATACCAACCAACTCCATAAACTTCTTAATAGAAGAAGCAGTGAATCCTCGTCTTCTGAGTGCTGCGATTGATACAAGTCTTGGATCATCCCAGCCATCTACGATACCATCCTCTACCAGCTTCTTAATATATCTCTTACCTGTAACTACATTTGTCAGATATAACTTTGCAAATTCAATCTGCTTTGGTGGGTTCTCATATTCCAGTTCCCGTACTACCCAGTCATATAAAGGTCTGTGATCCTCAAATTCCAGTGTACAGATAGAATGCGTTACACCTTCAATCGCATCCTCAATCGGATGAGCGAAATCATACATTGGATAAATACACCATTTATCCCCTGTATTATGATGTGTCATACGGGCAACACGATAGATAACAGGATCGCGCATATTAATATTCGGTGAAGCCATATCGATCTTTGCACGAAGCACCTTGCTTCCATCCGGGAACTCTCCGTTCTTCATTGCTTCAAATAATGCAAGATTTTCTTCAATACTTCTGTCTCTGTATGGGCTGTTTTTACCCGGCTCTGTCAGAGTTCCTCTGTATTCTCGGATCTCATCTGCTGTCAGATCACATACAAATGCCTTGCCTTTCTTGATCAATTTGACTGCTGCTTCATACATCTGGTCAAAATAATTGGATGCAAAGAATACTCTGTCTCCGAAATCGGCACCCAGCCATCTTACATCATCTAATATGGATTCTACAAATTCTGTCTTTTCCTTTGTTGGATTCGTATCGTCAAATCTCAGATTAAACTGTCCGCCATATTCCTGTGCAAGACCATAGTTCAATAATATGGATTTGGCATGTCCTATATGCAAATATCCATTCGGTTCCGGAGGAAATCTTGTGACTACCTTCGTTACCTTGCCCTCCGCTATATCTTTATCAATAATCTGTTCAATAAAATTTTTCCCGATTGATTCTTCTGCCATCATTAATGCCTCCTTCATATAATTAGCATGACTTTTTTAAGTCTATCACATTTTACATAAAGCCTCAACTGCAAATTCTAAAACTCAGCAAAACTCAGTAATTTTCAATAACTTTCAGTAAATCTCTTATTGACAAATACATCATTTTACTATATATTAACTAATGTTGTTGCTACTATAGCTCAGGTGGTAGAGCGCCACATTGGTAATGTGGAGGTCACGGGTCCGACTCCCGTTAGTAGCTCTTTTTTAATGTCCGGATTTATTTATACAGTATTCACATCCAACGGACTGTCCGATACAGTTCTCACAATCATTCCAGTTCTGTATCAGTGGTTCTTCACTGATCAGATAAATTCCTGCCAGACTCATCATCGGCTCCATTCGTTCTTTATGCCAACTGATTCCAACCTGTTCCGTATCCATCAGGCTGCAAAGAATTCCGGCAGCTTCCAATGGCATTCCATAATAACCGGGTCCAAAAGAATGACTGCAGTAATGCCCCGACTCTACACTGTGCTTTCGTTCCAGGTATTTTCTTATCCATTTTCTGACAATATCCATACATGCAATCTGAAAGGTTTCCAGATAATAAGTTCCAAGTAATGAATCCATCTCCTCGATCTGGATCTCCGGGGCATGAAATGCATACAGATATCCCTGTGTAATCTTTGACGGATCTATTCGTTCCAGTATCCGGCATGAAATATTCTTTTTGCCGAGCATAAATCCATCAGACTTAATACAGTCTCTGGAAAATGGCTGCAAAAGTACAGGTACCAGATACCGGTTTCGATTATTGTATCTGGATAAAAAACGCATAACCGTTTTCTCGGCTTCATCCTTATGCTCTTTTCTGCTCTCCGGCTCCATCTGTTCCCATGAAGCAATCTCTGCGATCCGCGCCATGATTTCATCCTTCAGATCCCAAATACTGACGAATACCACACAGTCCTGCTTTTGAAACTGTGCAATCACTGCATCATACATCTCCGGGCGATGTACGATCGTACATTTACTACAATCCCGGATTTTCTGTCCTTTCCCATTTAAGATATAATCAGGACTTCCAAGGCAGTTTTCCTTCAGATACAAGGGGCAATAACAGAACAGACAATTAAAGGAATCTTCATTTTCTATTTTATGACATGGAAAAAATTCACAATCCCGATTCTGAAAAAATCTGTAATTATTTTTCATATTCGTTTATCCTCCCATTCTTAACATCCCCCTATGGATTACAGATCTTACATGGCTCATACCCCTGCGTGATCAGATCATCCCGGCTTCCGATATATTCTTTCTTATTGCTGTCATTCATGCGCTTTACTGAACGGCAGGACGGCTCATGGAACTTTCCTGTATTTGTATTAATAATATAAGTATGCTCTGCTGCCTTTTCTGATCCTGCTTCTATTTCCGTCTGAACTTTCTCTGTCGTACTCTCTCTTGTTACATTATCTGTCTTCGTTGTATCATCCGACAGATTCTGATTCTCTCCCACCCCTGACATATCTGATTGCCGTTCCGGTATAAAAGTAATTGTTTTTCCATCACTGTACGCCTGAATCGTACCATTCAGATCCGTACGATACACCGTGCATCCTGCATTTGCCAGACGATCAAGCACTTCTTCGGTCGGATGTCCATATGAATTATCTGCCCCAACGCTGATTACCGCATAACTGGGCTTAACAGCCTCTAATATCTCTTTTGTTGTGGCATTTCTGCTGCCGTGATGACTGACCATCAGAACGTCACTGGAAAGTTCCTCTCCGGATGCGATCATTGCCTGCTCACCGGCTTCCTCTCCATCCCCATAGATCAGGAATGAAGTATCCCCATATGTCATACGAATTCCGACAGAATTATCATTTTCATTATCATCACTATAAGTAATCGGTGCTACTATTGTAAATACCGCATCACCAAAGGTATAAGAATCCCCTGCCTTTGGGAATGTAATAGTCAGGTTCTGCGCCGCAAGCTTATCAATCAACGAATCATAAATCTTTGTATCTGCAACATAATCCGGGCCGATAAAAGTCTCTGTGTCAAATACATTCAACACACCCACCAGACCATTTATATGATCGGAATCATAATGGCTCGCGATCACGTAATCAAGTGACTCTATATTCTGTTTTTTCAGGTATGCCACGACAAATGAAGACGCTGACGACGGGCCTCCATCCATCATCATGTAATGGTCATCACAGGAAAATAACACCGCATTCCCCTGACCGACATCTAAGAAAGTAACTGCAAGTCCGGCAAGATCGTCTGTTGTACCCCCGATATTCGCTTCCGAAGTTATTTGCTCATCTGACGTAGCTTCCGTACTGTCAATCGATTCTGTTATATTCTCTGTTGTATTTCCTGTCTGATTTTCGTTCGTTTCATCCGATAAATCCAGACATCCTGAAAAAAGCCCAAGGACAAAGCACATGCCGACAATGATCATCACTTTCCTCAGGCCATTCTTTTTATTTATAGAATTTATCATAAGTTGCTCCCCCAGAATTATATCTTTAATCCTGTTCTATATCCCGTAATTTCTTTCGTATTCGTTGGATCGCATTATCGATAGATTTATACGGCTTTCCAAATGCTTCCGCTAGCTCATCATAGCTTTTTCCGGCAAGATATCCTTCTAACACCTGTCTTTCAAATTTGCTGAGTTTTTTATCAATCGTCTCCGCAAGCTTCTGGGATTCCAGCTGCCCAAGCATCTGATTCTCCGGTTCAAATGCCTGATCTGCCTGCAGCTCATCCACAAGCGCAACATCATCGTCATTTTCCGTATAAAATGATACATAATAATTAAGCGGAGAATGCTTCTTCCTGTTCGACAGCTTCACCGCAGTGATCAACTGTCGCTTGATACACAGATTTGCAAATGTAGAAAAAGATGCCCCTTTGCTTCCGTCAAAGCTTCGGATAGCTTTAATGAGCCCTATCATTCCTTCCTGAATGATGTCTTCATTTTCTGCACCGATAATATACAGGGCACGACTCTCTTTCTTTACAATCCCCATGTACTTTTTGATCAGATATTCAAAAGCGGCATTATCATTTTCTTCCCGGATCAACCGGATATTTTCTTCATCGGTATTTCTTTCATACACACACACGGCGTTGGTACTCCCCTATTTTACACCCATTCTCTGACGGACAACCTCATATCCCAATACTCCGGCCGCAACCGAAGCATTTAATGAATCGATATCACCACTCATCGGTATAGATACAACATAATCACATTTTTCTTTTACCAGACGACTGACACCTGTACCCTCATTTCCGATCACAAGTCCCATCGGTCCGGTCAGATTGCAGTGGTACATCAGTTCTCCATCCATATCGGCACAGGCAAACCACATACCACGTTTTTTCAATTCATCAATCGTCTTCGCCAGATTTGTTACCTTAACCACCGGTGTATATGCGATTGCACCGGCAGAAGCCTTAACAACTGTTGCTGTGATTCCGACTGCTCTTCGTTTCGGAATAATAACGCCATGTGCACCGCACAGATTCGCTGTACGAACGATCGCACCAAAATTATGAGGATCTTCAATCCCATCCAAAATAAAGATAAATGGCGGCTGTCCTTTTTCCTCAGCCTTTGCAAAGATCTCATCGATCGCTGAATATTCATAGGCTGCCACATGAGCGATCACACCCTGATGTTTTCCGGTCGAAGACATCTGGTTCAGCTTCTCTTTCGAAACATAATTAATAATCGTCTCCTGCTTCTTTGCTTCACGCACGATTGAATTGATACTGCCATCATGACAGCCATCCTGCAGATATAACTTGTCAACTGTTTTACCGGAACGAAATGCTTCCATAACTGCATTTCTACCCTCTATCTCAAACTTTTCATTTCTGTTTTCTTCCATGCTTATGCTCCATTTCTAATCCACATCATCAGATTGTAAATGCTCAATCAGTTGTTTTGATTCCAGGCAGTCTCTTGTCAACTCAAATAAACGGTCATATTCTTTATTCAGATAAAGATAGCCGATCAGCGCTTCAAAACCGGTAGCTTTCCTGTACTGTCCTACCGATGCAGTCTTTGCCTTGGAATGTGTCTTTGTATTCCTTCCACGCTTATATATCGCCATTTCCTGCTCGGTCAGTTTCTCTTCCAACAGATCGATATAACCTGCCTGTGACTCTGCATTTACGATATGAATAGCTTCTTTATGATATTTGAATGCCTGCTTGTTATCCTTTGATACCAGAACGGTCTTTACTAAAAGGTCAAATACACTGTCCCCTATATAAGCAAGCGCCAGCCCGGAATATTCTGCCGGATTGGAATCTTCTACACCTAATATCGTAGTAAAATACTGATCTAAGCTCTTTTCCATTTTACTCCTTCTCTTGTATCCTCAAGAATAATGCCCTTATCACTGAGCATGTTACGGATCTCATCTGCTCTTGCAAAATTCTTTGCTTTTCTTGCTTCCTGACGTTCATTGATCAAAGCCTCGATATCAGAATCTAACAGTTCTTCTTCCCGCTCTGTAATGATACCAAGAATATCACACAGCTTCTCAATCGTCCGGATTGCCAGATCTACTGTTTTCTTTGGTGTATCATTTGAAATATTGATATTTGTATATTTTACTAATTCAAAGATAACTGAGATCGCATCTGCTGTATTCAGATCATCGTCCATAGCTGTTTCAAATCGTTTTGTATATCCATCTAATTCTGCCTCGACAGAAACATCGGAACCCTCCACATCTGCCGGCGCAAGTGACTTTAACTTGTCAACAGCAGTCAGGATACGTTCCAGACCATTCTTGGATGCCTCTACCAGATCAGCCGAGAAGTTCAATGGACTTCTGTAGTGAGCAGACAGCATAAAGAAACGAATAACCTGAAGTGGATATTTGTCTGCGATCTCTCTTACTGTAAAGAAGTTGCCAAGTGACTTGGACATCTTCTCGTTGTTGATCTTTAAGAAACCGTTATGCATCCAGTATCTTGCAAATTCCTTATCATTTGCTGCTTCACTCTGTGCAATCTCATTTTCGTGGTGTGGGAAGATCAGATCCTCACCACCTGCATGGATATCAATGATATCACCGATATATTTCTTAGACATAACAGAACATTCCAGATGCCAGCCCGGTCTTCCTTCACCCCATGGTGACTCCCAGAACGGTTCTCCCTCTTTCTTTGGCTTCCAGAGAACGAAATCCAACGGATCTTCCTTCTCATCCTGACCGGAAACCTTAAGCTGATGATTCTCTGCTCTGTGTCCGGATTCCAGATCATCAATATTCTTATGGGATAATTTACCATAGTCTGCAAAGCTTCTGGTACGGAAATATACAGTGCCATTTACTTCATATGCATGTCCTTTTTCAATCAGTGTCTTGATCATCTCGATCATATCCGGGATCTCTTCGGTAGCCTTTGGATGTGTCGTAGCTTCCTGTACATTCATCGCTGCCATATCCTTCTTTGTCTCTGCAATGAAGCGCTCAGAGATCACCTTGGAATCAACACCTTCTTCATTTGCACGTTTGATGATCTTATCATCAACATCTGTAAAATTGGATACGTAATTTACATCGTATCCCTTATATGTGAGATACCGTCTCAATGTGTCAAATACGATCATTGGTCTTGCGTTTCCGATGTGGATATAATCATATACGGTAGGTCCGCAGACATAGATTCCTACTTTACCTTCATTGATCGGTACAAATTCTTCTTTTGTTCTTGTAAGAGTATTAAAAATCTTCATGGGAATCCTCCAATAAATATAGTTTTTATTTTCGCCTGTCTTTCATTCAAAGCAGTTTTATCATGCATTATAGATTATGCATAAAAAAGAAAAAACCTGGAAAAAACTTCCAGGTTATCAAATAGCAGTTCATAGGGGAATCGAACCCCTGTTTTCGCCGTGAGAGGGCGACGTCTTAACCGCTTGACCAATGAACCATATATCTTAGCGACTTGTTTAATATACCAGAAGCTACGATAAAATGCAAGCTTTTTTTTCAGTAAATTTACATTTTTTTATACTGACCATATTTTAGCTTGTAATAAGGGCATTGTCAATCAAATACGTAAGTGTTTTGCGTAATGAAAGGGATACAGGGCTGCTGCATAGATCTTCCTTATATCTTTGTGAAGCAGACCTTTTCTTACGTTGGTCCTTAACGAGCTCCTTTATACGGAGCGAGTTTAGTACCACTACGTAAGAAACAGAGTGCAAACGTTCTGCGTAACAAATGATATAAGGAAGATCTATGCAGCGGGTCTGCCCGTCTATACAAAGTCAAAGGTAAGCTGGTTGGTATCCGGCATACCGTCTAAGATGCCAAGCTCTGACAGCTTGTCGATCGCACTCTTTCCAATCTTAGAATGAGCCTGCAGATCTTCCTTTGAGATAAATTTGCCTTTGCCAGCTGCATCCTTCAACTGCTTTGCAGCCTTCTCTCCCATTCCTTCAATGGAAGCCAGTGACGGCATGATCTTACCGTCTATTACCTGAAAACGGATATCATCCGCCACATAGATATCGATCGGCATGAACTCAAAACCTCTCGCATACATCTCAAGAACCAGCTTCAGATCCTTTAACTTATCTTCATCCTTTGCGGTTCGTTTATTCTTATCAATACTCTGTATCATATTGATATGATACAGTACCTTTTCTTTTCCAAAGCACATCATCTCATAACTGAAGGCTGATGCACGGATACTGAAAAACGCTGCATAATACTGAAGCGGATAATTCACCTTAAAATATGCAATTCTCCACGCCATCATAACGTAAGCCGCCGCATGGGCTTTCGGGAACATGTACTTGATCTTCTGGCACGACCAGATATACCAGTCCGGTACACCATGTGCCTTCATATCCTCTTTCCATTCTTCCCATTTTGCACATTTGCCTTTAGCTACGTTACCTTTTCGGACATTCTCCATGATCTGGAACGCTGTACCGGATTCCAGGCCCATATGGATCAGATATACCATGATATCATCTCGACAACAGATTGCGGTCGAGATCGTACACTGACCGGATTTGATCAGCTCCTGTGCATTTCCAAGCCATACATCCGTACCATGCGCCAAACCTGCGATTCGCACCAGATCCGAGAAGTTCTGTGGATTTGCATCAATTAACATCTGCATGGCGAAATCCGTACCGAACTCCGGCACACCCAGACTGCCAAGCGGAATGCCATTGATATCCTCCGGTGTAATATGAAGACTTTCTGTTCCATGGAACAACGCCATAACATCAGGATCATCTAACCGGATCGTGGTTGCATCAAGACCGGTCAGATCCTCCAGTCTTCGGATCATCGTAGGATCATCATGACCGAGAATATCAAGCTTCAACAGGTTATGATCGATCGAATGGTACTCGAAATGAGATGTTACGACATCCGTCGTCATATCATTTGCCGGCTTCTGGATCGGTGTGAAGGAATAGATCTCCTCATGCCTTGGAAGAACGATCATACCACCCGGATGCTGTCCGGTCGAACGCTTAACGCCGGTACATCCGATTGCCAGACGTTCCATCTCACAGCTTCGTTTCGTGACGATAGCCTTTTCATCGACATATTTCTCGATCTCCTTCTGGGTCAGATCTCCCATTGCCGTAGCTTCTGCTCTCGCTTCATCCTTTGCAAGATCTTTGAAGTAATTATATACATAACCATACGCTGTCTTATCTGCTACCGTTGTTACAGTTCCTGCACGGAATGCCTTACCCTTACCGAATAACACTTCTGTGTAAGCATGTGCACATGACTGATATTCACCGGAGAAGTTCAGATCGATATCCGGCTCCTTATCTCCTTTGAATCCAAGGAAGGTTTCAAATGGGATATCGTGTCCCTCTTTGATCAGTGGATGACCGCATCGAGGGCAGTCACGATCCGGCATATCACATCCCGACATACCGGAATATGATTTTACAAGCTCGGAATCAAAATCAACAAAATGACACTCCGGACAAATATAATGTGCCGACAACGGATTTACCTCTGTGATACCTGCCATCGTTGCTACGAAGGAAGAACCTACAGATCCTCTGGAACCAACCAGATAGCCATGATCGTTGGAATCCCACACAAGCTTCTGTGCAATGATATACATAACGGCAAATCCATTTGATATAATGGAATGTAACTCACGTTCCAGTCGTTCTACAACGACCTCCGGCAGATCCGGTCCATAGATCTTATGAGCCTTTTCATAACAGATATTCGTAAGTGTCTCATCGGAATTCTCGATGATAGGCGGTGCTTTATCCGGTCGAACCGGGTCCATATATTCCACCATATCCGCGATCAGATTTGTATTCGTGATAACAACCTCTCTGGCTTTCTCACTTCCCAGATATTCGAATTCCGCCAACATTTCTTCCGTCGTTCTGAAATAAAGCGGAGGCTGATTAACTGCATCCTCAAAGCCTTTACTTTTCATGATGATTGCACGATAGATACTGTCTTCCGGATCAAGGAAATGGACATCACAGGTTGCAACAACCGGCTTATTAAATAATCGTCCAAGCTCCACAATACGCTTATTATAATTCTGAAGATCCTCGATCGTACAAGGATTCTCCTTCTTTCTGGTCATAAACTCGTTATTTCCGATCGGCTGTATCTCCAGATAATCAAAGAAATTAACAAGTCTTGCAATTTCTTCATCCGGTGCATCATCTACGACCGCACGGAACAGCTCACCTGCTTCACAGGCAGAACCTAAGATCAGGCCTTCTCTGTATTTATTGATCATGCTCATAGGCATACGCGGTCTGCGGTTGAAGTATCTGACATGCGCTTCAGAAATCAGACGATACAGATTCACACGGCCGATCTCATTTTTTGCCAGAATGATGCCATGATATGTTCTGCCTTTTTTGATCGTATCATCCGATGCAGAACCTAATTCATTTACATCCTCCACCGTCTTTACGCCACGTTCCACTAACATCTCATATAATTTTACGAAAATTTTTGCGGTTGCATTTGCATCATCAACAGCACGGTGATGATGTTCATTTTTTACATTTAACGCCTTACAGACACGATCCAGTGTAAACTTACCAAGCTCCGGCAATAACACATGGCTGAGTGTCATGGTATCCATGATCGTATTATCGAATTTCATTCCAAGATCTTTGGCATTTTTCTTGATGAATCCGGTATCAAATGCTGCATTATGTGCAACAACGATATCATCACCACAGAATTCCAAAAACTTCGGCAGGATCACGTCGACGGTCGGTGCATGCATAACCATCTCATCTGTAATGGAAGTCAACTGCTCTATACTATAAGGGATCGGTTCTTCCGGATTGATAAATTCCGAGAAACGATCGATCTCCTCTCCATCTTTTACCTTTACAGCTCCGATCTCTATGATCTTATTCTTCTTCTGACTAAGACCGGTCGTCTCGATATCGAATACGATATATTCTGTATTCAAATCCTGTCCTTTGGGATTGATAACCAGATTCTTCAGGTCATCGACAAAATATCCCTCACAGCCAAAGATCAGTTTAAAGCCATCCTTCATACCCTTTGCATGTGCTGCGATCGGGAATGCCTGTGCAACGCCGTGATCCGTGATTGCAATCGCCGGGTGTCCCCAGTCATTTGCACGTTTCACGATCTTCTCGATATCAACAACACTGTCCATCTCGCTCATAACCGTATGCATATGTAATTCCACACGTTTTTCAAGCGATGTGTCAACTCTTGGCACACGGAAATCCGGTATATGCTTGATACCACGCACAGATGCAATATTTAACTCCTTGGAAAAAGTATCGTATAACGGCACACCCTTTAACCGATAGAAGCTTCCTTCTTTTAACTCATCCTTATAAACCGGCACATCATCCTCTGATGCAAATATCTTAAATGCGATCGTATCTTCAAAATCCGTAATATTGCAGATGAATAAAGTCTTACCATTTCGGAGAACCTTTTCTTCCATCTTGATCAACTGGCCATGAATACAGACTTCACCGATACCATCTACTAATGTAGAAATCTTTACCAGTTCCCCTTCGCAGTCTCTGCCATAGAATACATCCGGATCATTCGAGGTATATTTCTTTCTTCTGGCGGCAAATGTCTCCTTTGGCTTTTCGTCCTGTGCAGGTGCTTTCTTTTCAGCCGGAGCATCCTTCTTGCCTTCTCCGACCAGCTTCTTTTTATCTACTGATTTACCATCCAAGGTCAGATCCGCATCCTCATGTACATTACTTAAGATTGCCTCAATCTCAAGCTTCATCTTCTGTTCATTTGCACGGCGGAGCATCTCTTTATCAGATTCCGTATAATCAAAACCGACCTTGATATCCATACCGAACCGTTTCTTATAGGTCTCCTCCAGATACTTTTTGATCCCGATCGAATGGCTCTTTGAAAGCTTACTGTCTTCCATCGCAAGCGTGATAATATCATCTGCATAATACCATTCTGCCCGCTTTAATAAACGATATCCAACATGACTGATCTTCTCGACATCATACAAGATACTGTCCTTATATACCTCTGTTAAGGTTCTGGTATTGTACTGGGAAGACAGCTCATAACGGTCATCAATAATGACCTTATAACCACGTCCACGAAATAAATGTCCGCAAATGATATCTTCCACCTGTACAATCTTCGGACGGCTGATCAGGTGCTTCGACAGCAGGCTGATAATAAGCTGGCGTTCTGCCTGCTTCATTACCACCTTTTCGATCATCGTATCCTCAAACAGGGAAGACAGCTCTTTATCCATATTCAGTTCAGGAAATACTTCAAAAAATAATTTTGCTTCTACCGGCACGTTCTATTCACTCCAGTTATCTAACTCGTACTTTAATGTTGATAATATATCTTTCTCGTCGATCTTCTTTATGATCTGGCCTTTTTTGATCAAGATACCGCAGCCTTTTCCGCCCGCAATTCCAAGATCTGCTTCCTTGGCTTCGCCCGGTCCGTTTACAACACAGCCCATAACAGCAACCTTGATATTCAGATGATCATAATCGGCAACCAGCTTTTCTACCTGTTCTGCCAGTCCGATCAGATCAATCTCCGTTCTTCCACATGTTGGACAGGACACAAGTTCGATTCCACCTGTACGGAGTCCAAGCGTCTTTAAGATCATCTTTGCTGTCATGATCTCATTGACCGGATCCCCTGTTAAAGATACACGGATCGTATCTCCGATTCCCTCATGCAGGATAATACCAAGTCCTACAGAGGATTTGATATTACCGCTCATAACCGTACCGGATTCCGTGATACCCACATGCAGCGGATAATTCGTCTGATCTGCAATCAGCTCATGTGCTTTTACACACATCATAACATCGGAAGATTTAATACTGATGACCATATTGTCATATCCGCAGTCTTCGATCATATGAACCTTATCCAATGCACTCTCAACGATTCCTTCTGCTGTCACGCCGTGGTATTTTTCAACTAATTCTTTTTCAAGGGAACCGCTATTTACACCGACACGGATCGGTATATTCCGTTCCTTACATACCGCTACTACCTGTGCCAGCTTATCCTTACCACCGATATTACCCGGATTGATACGAATCTTATCTGCTCCCGCCTCAGCCGCTGCGATCGCCAGACGGTAATCAAAATGAATGTCTGCAACCAGCGGAATATGGATCTGTTTCTTGATCGCAGGGATCGCTGCCGCTGCCGCATCATCATTTACGGTGCTTCTGATGATATCACAGCCTGCCTTTTCAAGTTTTAAGATCTGTGCAACTGTAGCATCTATATCACTGGTTTTTGTATTTGTCATCGACTGGATCAGGATCGGATTTCCACCACCGATCACCCGGTCTCCTATCTTTATAACTTTTGTATGATCTCTGTACATATTAACTCCTGTTCATCTAATGAAAGAATACATTCTTGATATCGTTAAATAATATCACAACCATCAACAGCATAACCAGAACAAATCCGATCAGCGTCACGATATTCTCCTTATCCTTCGGAACCTTCTTTCTCGTTACTGCTTCAATTAACAGGAAGATAAATCGTCCTCCATCCAAGCCCGGTATCGGCAGCAGGTTCATAACGCCAAGGTTTGCCGACAGCAGTACGATATAATTCATCCAGTTTAAGAACAGATCGAGCACACTGCTCTTTGCTGCCTCATTGAAGGTATCGTTCATGTTCTTCGCTACTCCGACCGGACCGGATACTTCATCCGAACTTACCTGACGGGTAACGATCAGCTTCAGGCTTAAGAAGGTTGCTTTTACCCAGTATCTGGTCTCATAAGCAGAATATTTACAAAGCTCTCCGAAGTTCTTCGGGAGCTGATAACCGACACTCATTATTCCGATCTTATAGCCATCCGGTGTCTTTGCCGGATGTACCGTCGTATCATAGACCGTTCCGTCTTCTTTCTCAAGTGTCAGATCGATCGGTGAACCATCTCCATAGATCTGAAGATAGATCTGTAACTCACGGAAATTTTTAACTGTACTTCCCTCAATCTTTAATACCCGATCGCCATCTGATATCCCGGCTTCTTCCGCCGGATATACACCATTAAAATATTCCTCGGCATTTTCGATCTGGTATTTTTCAATATTATCTTTATTGTATACTGCTCCTATGATCGCAAGATCACTTCCACAGAAATGAATGATCACCATGGAAAATAAAAATGCGATCACAAAGTTCATGGCAGGTCCTGCAAGTACAACCGCCATTCTTGCCCAGATGGATTTCTTCTCAAAGGAATTCTCATCATTTTCGTTTTCTTCATCATCTTCGCTGAGCATCATACAATAGCCGCCAAGTGGAATCAGCCGCAACGTATACTGTGTTTCTTTCTTATGAAACTGAAACAGCTTCGGTCCGAATCCCATCGAAAACTCTTTTACTGTGATATGATTGATCTTTGCTACGATAAAATGTCCCAGCTCATGAAAGAAAATGATGACACCAAAAACAAGTATGATCAATATGATATTCAAAAACTAACACCCACTTTCAATAAATTCATATACTTCCTGCTCGGTTGCAAGAATCTCATCTATATCAGGATTTTCAATCAATTTATGATGATCCATGGATGCACGGATGATATCATAGATATCAAGAAAATCGATTTTTCTGTCTAAGAACTGCTTTACTGCATATTCATTTGCCGCATTGAATACTGTAGGCATCGAACCACCGATCCCGATTGCCTCATATGCATATCGTAACCCAAGAAAGGTATCCATATCCGGTGTCTCGATCACAATCGATGAAAGCTTCGTAAAGTCAAGACGATCTCCCGGCATGTATCTTCGTTCCGGATAGAACAGCGCATACTGGATCGGCAGCTTCATATCCGGCGTACCGAGCTGTGCGATCACTGCTCCATCTTTATATTCTACCATAGAATGAATGATACTCTGCGGCTGGATCACAACCTGAATATTTTCCGGTGCTACATCAAATAACCATTTTGCTTCAATAACTTCCAACCCTTTATTTACCATCGTTGCTGAATCAATGGTGATCTTTCTTCCCATGCTCCAGTTTGGATGCTTTAATGCGTCCTCTAATTTCACATGCTTTAAAAACTCTCTGCTCTTGCCACGAAATGGTCCACCGGATGCTGTCAACAGAATTTTTTCAATGGAATCATGTGTATTTCCCTGCAATGACTGGAAGATTGCCGAATGTTCACTGTCAACCGGAAGGATCAATACTCCTTTTTCCTTTGCAAGCGGCATAATGATATGTCCCGCTGTAACCAGAGTTTCTTTATTTGCAAGGGCAATGTCTTTTCCCGCTTTAATCGCTGCCACAGTCGGGCGGATACCGATCATTCCTACAATAGCGGTAACTAATATATCCGATGTCTTGTATTCTGCAATCTCGATCAGCCCATCCATGCCTGATACGACACGGATATCCATATCCTTCAGACGATCTTTTAATTCATCTGCCAGCTTCTCATCCCACAGACCAACGATCTCCGGTCGGAACTCTCTCGCCTGCTTCTCTAATAAGTCTATGTTTCTTCCTGCTGATAAAGCACAGATTTTTATATCCTGATTCCATCTTGCGATCTCAAGTGTCTGTGTTCCTATAGATCCTGTGGATCCAATGATAGCTACATGTTTCATATTTGTTCTCCTTTACCCATTTCAAACATCTGTATCTAACATTTTTTATCTGTCTGCACTATTTCCAATGCGACATAAAGGAAAAGCAGCGTAATTATGAGCACAGTTCATCTGTACGCTCTCCCACACTGCTTTTTCTGATTACAACAAATATAATATAAGATAATACATAATTGGTGCTGTAAATATAATACTGTCAAACCGGTCAAGGATTCCGCCATGTCCCGGTATCAGCTTGCCATAATCTTTGATATCATTATTTCTCTTGATTGCAGAAGCCGCCAGATCCCCGATAACTGCAGGCAGAGCACATACAGCTCCGATCAATGCAAATATCCATACAGAATGTGCAACCTGCATGAAATGATTATAAATCAAACCAAATACAACACCTAATATTCCTGCTCCAACGATTCCGCCGATCAGACCCTCGATACTCTTCTTCGGACTTAAGATCGGTGACATCTTGTGCTTACCGATCGCGCGTCCGACCAGATAGGCACAGGTATCATTACCCCAGGAGCTGACAAAGATCAGCAGAACAAGAATCAGTCCATGTTTCATATCTCGTATGAGATACACATACGACAACATTACACCTACATATACAAATGCAAAAAATGCCGCCATGATCTCTTTATCTTTGTAATTCGGATATGTGAGCACATAGATTGCAAGGATGACCAGCATATAGACCGCGATCAACGGTAATATAAACTGATGCAGGTCAAAATACAACAATGCATAATAAAAAACCGTTGCACCGTAAGCTGCATATCCAAGTCCCTTCTTGTTCAGCCCATATATACGAAGTAACTCCATCACACCGATCAGCGAAACCGCACACATTACCAGACATGTAAGTGCTCCGCCAAAATAAAGTGTGATTGCTGCAATGATCACCAGGATCACTGCACTGATTGCCCGTTGTTTAAACATATTATTTCCTCTTTATTTTACCCCGCCATACCGACGGTCTCTATGACTGTAATACCGGCATGCATTGACCAGCTCGTCCATATCAAAGTCCGGCCATAACACATCCGTAAAATAAAATTCCGAATATGCGATCTGCCATGGAAGAAAATTCGATGTCCGAAGCTCTCCGCTGGTACGAATCAACAGATCCGGATCCGTCAGTTCCTTTGTATCGAGGTAGGAACTGACTGTATCCTCTGTAACCGCATCCGGTGATAGCTTTCCAGCCATACAGTCGGATGCAATCTGTCTGACCGCTCTTGTAATCTCATCCCGTCCGCCATAGTTAATCGCTACAGAAAACTGAAGTCCTGTATTATTTGCTGTAGCTTTCTCCAGATTATCCATCTTCTCCACGATATCCTCCGGAAGGTCCTCGCGCTTACCGATGATCCTTACGCGCATGTTATTCCGATTGGATCGCTCGATGCTGTCAACCAGATACTTGCGGAAAATATTCATGATCGTAGATACTTCCTCTACTGAACGTTTCCAGTTCTCGGTAGAAAATGCGTATACAGTCAGGTATTTAATACCAAGTTCATCTGCATTCTCGCATGTTCGCTCGATTGCCTTTGCGCCCTCTGAATGTCCATAGGTTCTTGGCATCAGTCGTTTCTTCGCCCATCTTCCGTTTCCATCCATGATGATCGCAACATGCTCAGGAATATTGATCATTTCTCCATTTATTTCTTTATTCATAATTACTCCAAATTAAACAGTTAAGATCTCTGTTGATTTCTTCTCAATAGCCTTATCAATCAGACCAACATACTTGTCTGTCATCTTCTGGATCTTATCCTCGTTTGTCTTTAATTCATCCTCTGAGATATCTCCGGCTTTCTCCATCTTCTTGATTGCATCGTTTGCATCTCTTCTGACATTACGGATAGCAACTTTTGCATTCTCACCTTTTTTCTTAATATCCTTAACGATCTCTTTTCTTCTTTCCTCTGTCAGTTCAGGGAAATTCAGGATGATGTTCTTACCGTCATTGTTTGGTGTCAGCCCAAGATCTGAATTCAGGATCGCCTTCTCGATCGCCTTTACCAGTGATGGCTCCCATGGTGCAATCATCAGCGTTCTTGCTTCCGGTACAGTGATATTTGCAAGCTGCTGCATCGGTGTCGGTACACCATAATATTCTACCTTGATCTTATTTAAAATGTTAGGGTTGGCACGTCCTGCACGGATCGTAGCATATTCCCCTTCCAGGTTTTCAACTGTCTTCGTCATTTTCTCTTCGTACTGTGTCAACATATCTTTGTTCCTCCTGTTTATTTATACGTTCACATATGTTCCTGTAAAGCCACCGGTAACGGCCTTTACAATACTGTCTTCACCATTTAAGCCGAATAACATCATCGGCATTTTGTTTTCCATTGCAAGAACTGCAGATGCAAGATCGATAACTCCAAGCTTATTATCAACAATGTCTTTCATCTGCATGCTGTCATATTTCTTTGCATTTGGATTTGTCTTAGGGTCACTGTCATATACGCCGTCAATTGCTTTTGCAGATAAGACTACATCTGCCTTTACTTCAACCGCCATAAGAACAGTTGCCATATCTGTTGAGAAATACGGATGTCCGATTCCTCCGGCAAAGAAAACAACTTCTCCCTGCTCCATATATTCTACAGCTTTATCACGGTTGAACAGCTCTGTCATTGTTCCACATGCAAATGGTGTCATGATATGTGATTTGATTCCAAATACACGAAAAGCATCTGCGGTATAGATACAGTTCATAACAGTTGCAAGCATGCCGATTGAATCTGCTTTTACACGATCCATATTTTCTGAGGTTCTGCCACGCCAGAAATTACCACCACCGATTACTACACAAAGCTGGATTCCTTTATCCAGGATCTTCTTCACCTGTCCGGCAACATCATATACAGTCTTTTCATCAAAGCCATGCTTTTTTTCTCCGGCAAGTGCTTCTCCACTAAGTTTCAATAACACTCTGTTCATTTCCATAATTGTAACCTCTTATGTTTTCTCAAAATTTTTCTATCCTAGTATAGCACAATATAACTATATTTCAAACAGGAAGTTGGAAAGATTTTATTCAAATTATCGTAGCTCCGGATCTGTTCTCCATAACAAAAAGAACACCACAAAATCTGACTGGTTTCATGATGTTCTTTCGTTTCTGATATGTTTCTATATACTATTTATTAACGATTGAATCCGGATCATCTTCTACTGTAAACGTATCCAGATCGATCTGGTTATAATATCCTGTATCGTTGATAATATTTGCACTGATATTTTTAACTGTCTGGGATGGAACATAATCATAATCGTTAAACAGATATCTGTGAAGAACAACTACATTGTTCTCCAGATCTCCTGCTACAACCAGACTTCCCTTACTTCCAAGTGTTGGTGTTGACCATGTAAATGGAAAACCGGTTGAGGATTCCAGTTTGTAATTGAAGCAGTTCGTTGCAAGATCCATAATCTCTTTCTTTGTAAGGCTGGAGCTGATATCATCTACAACTACATTCAGACAGTCATTTAACTTGGAGATTCCGGCACTCTTTGCCTTTTCGATCATAAGGCTGATAACCTTTCTCTGTCTCCATGCTCTGGTGATATCACCCTGGTCTGTACTTCGGATTCTTGCATATGCGGTAGCCTGAACACCATCGAGATGTACAACACCTGTATCATATACATACGTAGACGGGATGCCATTGACTCTCTGCTGTTCATCGATACACTGATTCAGCTTGTCAAGCTCGCTGGACTTCAATTCGATATCAAGACCGCCAAGTGCATCGATTGCTTCTGTCAATGCCTTGAAGTTTACAGTTACATAAGCTGTAATATTCAGGTCAAGGTTCTTGTTCAATGTATTGATCGCCTCTGAAGCTCCGCCATAAGCATAAGCATGTGTGGCCTTCTCATAGCTCTTGGAATCATTTGCAAGCTCCAAATATGTGTCACGATATACAGAAGACATCTTAACCTCCTGTGTATCATTGTTAATGCTTACAATGATGATTGCATCGGATCGTGCTCCGCTTTCTACCATATCAATATCACGGCTATCTACACCGAATAATGCGATCGTTGTATAACCGGTCATCTTCTTTACGGTTTCTTCTGCAAGGTCATCATTCACCTTAACGTCTTTTAACTCTTCAAAATTCATTTTATTAAATGCTGAATTGATATAAGCATTTACAAAAAGGACACCTCCAAGAATGATCACCAGTATTTCTGCTATAAGTGCAATGATCCATGGTTTGTTTTTACTCTTTTTCTTCTTTTTTCCGGAAGATCTGCACTCAGCAGATTTTTTCTGTG
>ENA-UOJA01000981-UOJA01000981.1-human-gut-metagenome-genome-assembly--contig:-C19-NODE-981-length-25269-cov-26.673753_pt1 | contig 25269 bp, 24 predicted proteins | sample MGYA00242337_ERZ723884 | MGnify/ENA metagenome assembly ERZ723884
CAACTTACGCTGTTCCCAATCGTCTTTGAATCCCTTAAATCGAATCTTCGGTGTATTCATATTTTACACCTCCTCAAGCACACGAATAAACGCCTCAACAGCCTCTTTCGTCGCATCATCCTGGAAGGTCAGTTCTTTCATCATTCCGACTAACGCTGCATTTTCCTCTTTGATCTGCTTGTCTGTCTCACGCATACTCTGTGTCAATGCCTTTAAGTCGATTTCTTCCTCTTCTTCCGTTGTATCCACATATCTTGGGATGTTCAAATTAAAATCATTTGCCACAATGTCATCATAAGAGGCGAGATATGCTTCTTTCTCCACCGTCTTACGATTATTGTATAATTCCAGAACATGATCGATATGTTCCTCTTTCATCACATTTTGCTTTTTCTCTTTTTCAAACAATTTGGATGCATCAATAAATAACACATCGCGCCCTTCGCGGTGCTTCTTCAGCACGATAATACAGGTAGGAATCGACGTATTGTAGAACATGTTTGATGGCAGACCAATCACAGCATAGATCGAACCATTTTCCAGTAAGGTCTTCCTTATGCTTCCCTCTGCTGCTCCACGGAACAACACACCATGTGGCAACACGATTGCCATAGTTCCTGTCTGTTTCAGATGATAGAAACCATGTAACAAAAATGCATAATCTGCCTTTGATTTTGGTGCCAGCTTTCCACCGTAATCCATAAATCGCTCATCCTGTTTGAAGCCTTCTGCTGCCGACCAATTTGCAGAATACGGCGGATTCATCGTAACTGCATCAAACTCGGTTTCTTCATCGGTTGGCCAGTCTGCATCCAAGGTATCTCCATTTCGCAGATGCTGATTCTCTGGCAGTACGCCATGCAGGAACATATTCATACGAGCAAGGTTGTAAGTAGATGGCATCAGTTCCTGTCCGTAATATTTGATAAAGTCTGGTTCTGTGGAATAATTTCTACAGCTAAGCATCAAAGAACCGGAACCCATACACGGATCATATACCTGCAATCCTTTTTTATTTTCCTGTCCGGTCATCGCGATCCGGCATAAGATCTGCGCCGGTCCATGTGGTGTATAGAATTCTCCTGCTTTCTTTCCCGTTTCCGAAGCAAACTGACCGATCAGATACTCATATGCATTTCCCAGCACATCGCCCTCGGTATGAATCAGATCTGCATCATCCAACACCTTAATTACTTCTGCGATCGTCGCGCTCTGCTTCTGATCTCCAGTTCCCAAGCGATTTGAATACAGATCTACATCTGCAAATAGTCCATGAAACAATTCATCCGACTCTTCAATCCGATTAAATGCTGCCTGTAATTTCTCTCGATTGAATGCGTTGTTTTTCGCATCCTTTAAGATGCTGACATAGGTCATGTCCGGATCTAATGTATAATGCAAAGATTCTTTCAATTCCTCCAGCAGCTCCTCTGCATCTTCACTCTCCATAATTTCTTCGTAGGCTGTCTGTGCCTCTTCCAGACTATCCGGCTTTGCATCATTCAGCAGATCATACACTTTTGATAGATACGAATCTGATAAGTATTTATAGAAAACCAATCCAAGCAAGTATGTCTTGTACTCATTGGCATCCATCTTTCCACGCAGTACATCTGCCCCACTCCATAGTACCTGCAATAAATCTTTTCCTTCTGCCATTTTTATATCCTCCCTCATTCGTCGCTTCTGTTATAATTCACTTACGCTTAATTCTATCATAATTGTGCGGATGATAAAAATAAAATTTTTGATTTTGAATTTAATAGAATTGATTATTTTTCCTTCACCTCAACATTCCCCCTTGCATTTCCCCGTTTCCTGTGCTATAAAGTAAACAGTGTTTACCAAAGGAGTACAATTATGCGCGAGAGCACAAAAGCGACCAGAGCGACAATTTTACAAAGTGCGAAAGAGATTTTCTTGGAATGTGGCTATCAGGAAGCGTCCATGCGAAAGATTGCTGCGCGGGCAGGTATTACCCCCGGCGCGATATACAAGCATTTTTCAGGAAAGGAAGAAATGTTCGGCGAGATATTCGCAGAGAGCGGAAATAAGCTGATGGCACTGAGTGAGTCCATGCTGGATATTGACTTTTCGGCGATGTCCGACGAGCAGCTGATGCAGGTATTCTATTCCCGCATATCCATCCGGACCCTCGAGCTGTTAGAGGACGATATGCAGCTCTTCCACATGCTGTTAAAGAACGATTCCGGCACCTATATCCGGAACTACCGCAAAGTTTATATCGCGCGATGCAACGAATTCGCAACGCGCTTTTATCATGAATTATATGTGCGTGGACTTGCAAAGAATCAACTATCTGAGAAAACATGTTACATGCTGTCGTTGTCTGAGTTCTCGATGATCTGCGAGATGATCGCCGATGATACCAGTAAGGATGGCTTCACCGAAGAAATGAAGCAGGCATTTTTAGAGGCGATGGATGTGCTGATGCACGGCATCGAAGCGACACTTGGATTACAAGTCCAAGATGTGCCAAGTCATTGAGATAGATTTTGCTAAGAAAGGATGATTTAGTTGAAGTACGGATTCTCACAGAAATTATTTGGATATTTTTATCACAGCTCCTGCATGAAGCAGGCAAAAAGACAGCATCTGCAGATTGACAGCAAGGCGATCAAACAGGAATACCGCGCCATCCTGACACGCGCTAAGGATATCGGAAAATCCCGGCTGATGAGTTCTTATTGCATGGGCGCATATTTCATCGCATTAAACCGGAACACAACCTTATCTCCGGAGGAATGTTATGCCCTGTACAAGGATGGACTTTCCGCTAATCAGTTGTTTCACAAGGTCATGGGAAATGCAGACAGCTATCTCGATGCGAAGAAGCTTCCAGCCCGGAAAAAGTGGTCTACTGACTCCCATAAACGGAAATACGAAAATGACTGGGTGGTTGACATCTTAGAAGGCGGCGCGAATGATAATTTCGAGCTTGGCTATGATTATCATACATGCGGCATCTGCAGTCTGTGCCGGGATGAGGGCTGTTTCGAACTTGCCAGATATCTCTGCCGCATGGACTATGTGCTTGCCGACATGATGCACATGCGCTTAGTCCGGACACAGACGATCGCCGAAGGTGCAGCCTGTTGCGACTTCCGGTACAGCCGGATTGAGTCAGAACCAAAAAAGAATCCTTAACAATCATCCTCCCGTTTCATTCCGTCCCTCCGCTTCCGATCCACTTCGATCCATTCATCAAGTGTGAGCGGGACATAATCCGAGAACATACAAAAACAATTAATCATCTGGCAGGGGATAGAAACCGTTTCTTCCCCGCCAGATTTTCCCAGCACTGGGCGCGTAGATGCACGCGTCTGGCGTTGGAAATCATCGATCAGATACTCGTCATATGTGTCATGCACATGTCCATACAGCATGTATGTCTTCGGTTCTCCCTTCGCATTCCGGCGGTACTGCCCGTTGTAGCACATAACCGGATAATGGGCACAGGATTACCTTGCGGTTGTTATCATTGATTTCTCTATAATGTGTGATCCATTCAAAATGCGATGGATCAAATTGTTTGTTCGCAATAAAATGATCATGATTTCCGATGATCAGATACTTCTTTCCATTCAACCGTTCGAGAATGGCATTTGCAACTTCTCCCTTTTTTGAAATACAGAAATCTCCCAAGATCACAACCTCATCGCGTTTACGCACACGTGAATTCCACTGTGCGATCATATATTCATTCATGGTTTCGCCGCTCTCAAAGCCGCGACAGTCCATACGTGTATTCAAATTTTCATGGCAGAAATGTAAATCTGCAATATAATAACGCATGTCAGCGTTCCTCCCTTTCCCCAACACTGTCCTTATTGTATGCTTATTTTGATCCGCAGACAAGATAGCATTTGCATTTCTTTGTAAAAGAAAAGACACTCCAAAGTCTATACTCTGGAATGTCTTCACATCTCGTTCTTATACCTTAATTATATTTCCACTGTTCGCTCTCTAACTGCACATCGACCATATGCTTATAGATACCATTCTTCTCCTTCAACGCTGACGGTGTTCCCTGCTCAGCTACCACGCCATCCTTTAATACAATGATCTGGTCAACCCCATCGACCGTACGCATACGGTGTGCAATAATCAGAACTGTCTTGTTCCGGATCAGCTTGGAGATGGACTCCTGAATCACGGACTCATTATCCACATCCAGCGAGGCGGTTGCCTCATCCATCAGGATGATTGGTGCGTCCTTTAAGAATGCACGTGCGATGGAGATTCTCTGCCGCTCACCACCGGATAATTCGGAACCATTTTCCCCGATCATGGTGTTCCATTTGTCCGGTAATTTCTCGATAAAGTCCGTACAGTTTGCAAGCCTAGCTGCTGCCATAACTTCCTCGTCCGTTGCATCCTTGCGACCGATCCGGATGTTCTCCATAACCGTGTTGTTGAAGAGTGTTACATCCTGAAACACGATGGAATAAAGGGAAAGCAATTTCTCCGGCTCGATCTTCGATACATCCATGCCTCCGACCGTGACAGTACCCTTCTGGATATCCCAGAATCTTGCTGCCAGTCTCGATACAGTCGTCTTACCACCACCGGATGGTCCGATCAGGGCTGTTACCTGCCCCTGCTTTGCTGTGAAGCTGACATCGGAGAGCACCTGCTCGCCACTGTCATAGGCAAATGCAACGTGGTCAAATACGATATCATAGCCCTTGTTCGTCAGTGTCTCTGCACCAGTCTGCTCTTCGTGTGACAGGATCTCATCCATACGCTCACAGCTTGGCTCCAGACTGATCAGAGCGGACAGGTTCTGCAATGCAATCTGCAAAGGCTCATACATTCTTGTTACAACAAGCAGGAACACGAACAATGTCAGTACATTGATCTTTCCATTTACAAGCAGGATACTACCAACCAATGCAACCGTTCCAATGCCGAGCTTCAGGATCATCTGTGCGGAACATACATAAGCTGCATTCTTAAATTCCAGCACGATGGCATTTTTCTCTACGGTTTTGATCTTCTTGTTCAAGCCTTCCATGTACGTCTCTGTCATGTTGTTTGAACGCAGGTCACGGATCGTCTCCAGTCCCTCCTGAATTCCATCAAGACAGGAAAGCTTATATGTCATTGTCTTCTTCTGTACAGACTTCAGACCTTTTCTCGAAGTCAGTACGATGATAAATGCAATCGGCATCACCCATACAGCGGCAAGTGCCATCTTCCAGTTGAAGAACAACAATCCAATTACAATAATCGTTGTGGAGATCATCGAACCGATCAGCTCCGGAATCCAGTGGGAGCTTCCTGTCTCGAGCAATGCACAGTCTGACATGATCGTATTCGTCAGATCGGACAGATCCTTTTTCCCGAAGAAGGAAAGTGGCAGGCGGCGAAGCTTCTCAGCAAGCGCACGTCTACGCACACCACTTTCGACATAGGTGGAAAAGAAGGTTGCGTTATATTGGAAATAAGTTGTAACTGCTACAAGTAAAAATACTACGACGATTCCGCCGATGAAGAATCCAAGCTTATCCTTTGGCACCTTGCCATCAAGCAGATACGAGGTAAGCTGATACAGAAGCCCAACCGGCAGCATCAGCACAAGGTTCGCGATTGTGACTGCCACAAACGCTTTTATCATGTTCTTTGCACCGTTTTCGGACAGTGCGTATTTATGTTTCAATTTCTCGATCATGCGGTTGCACCTGCCTTTCCTACCTGCCAGTTCACGGACTTGTTATATTCGTTCCACATATGTGTGTAGATGCCGTCCTTGGCTGCCAGCGCATCATGTGTACCGGACTCTGCAATCTTTCCGTCCTTCAATACGTAGATCTGATCCGCATTTGTCACCGTCGACAGACGATGTGCGATCATGATTACTGTCTTATCCTTGGACAGATTCTCAAATGCACGCTGCACCTGTCTCTCATTGTCCGGATCAGCAAATGCAGTCGCCTCATCTAAGATCAGGATTGGCGCATTCTTAAGGAATGCCCGCGCGATCGACAGGCGCTGCATCTCACCACCGGATACATACGTTCCCTTCGAGCCGATCACCGTGTTCACACCGTCCGGAAGCTTCTCGATGATGTCGCTGCACTGCGCCTTCTCCAGCGCTTCCATTACCTCGGCGTCCGTCGCATCCGGTCTGCCCATACGAACATTTTCCAGAATGGAGGTCTTAAGCAGCTTACTATCCTGAAATACATATGATACCTGATTCATCAGCTCCTTGCTGTCAATGTTCTTCACATCCACACCTCCGATCTCGATGCTGCCACTCTTGACATCCCAGAATCTTGCAATCAGTGATGCCAGCGTCGTCTTACCACCACCGGACGGACCAACAAACGCGATATGGGAACCTGCCTTGACGGAAAGCGTGATGCCGTCGATCGCATTTGCCTTTGCCTCATCATAAGCAAATGTCACGTCCTTCAACGCAATGGATGCATCCTTCGGCGTCTGCTTATTTGCTGCCTCCGGAAGCTCCTTCGCATTTAACACCTCATCCATTCGGTTCAATGCATCCTCGACAAGCATCCGTGATTCGCCCGCATACGCAACCTTCATCAGTGTTGTTGTCAGTACCGAAGTCACCAATATGTAGAAGATCAGGTTCAATACGAATTTATCTGTGACTGTATTTCCGCCTAATGTATAAGCAGCTACGATCAGCGCTGCGAAAATACCATTACAGAATACGGTAAATCCGATCATCGGAATCATCATGGATTTCGTATAATCGATCGTCCATTTCTCATATTCATCGATGGCTGCCTTAAACCGTTTGAATGAGAAGATTGTCTGTCCAAATGTCTTTAAGACCGGTACGCCTCGGACATACTCTACCGCCTCGGAGGACATTGTCTCCAGCGAGTTCTGATACTGCTTCATATCCTCTGCCATCTTCGGTCCCATCATCATCGTACCCATGATAAGGAATGCGAATACGGCAGGAATCAGGCTGATCAGACCAAGACGCCAGTCAAAGCTTGCCATCAGTACAAGCAGCCCGATCGGTGTTGCTCTTGATACGACCTTATCTGGCAGGTTGTGTGCCAGAAATGTCTCTGTCGCTGCGGAGGAATCCATAACGATCTTTCGAATCTTTCCGGTTCCCTCTGTCTCCACATAACCAAGTGGAAGCTTCATGATGTGGTTCATCATCGCGATACGCATATTTGTCTGCACGCGGAATGCTGCCTTATGAGAGCACATCAAAGCTCCGATATAAAGCACCATTGCGAGCAGGGCAAATCCTACCGCCTGCCATCCATACGATGTGATGTGCGTTGCTTTGGAATAGTCCGGTCTTACTTCTAAGACCTCCTTTATGATGCGCCACACATCATAAAACGGAATCAGTGCAACCCATGCACTGATTGCTGCCAAGACGCAGGATGCATAAGAAAAATACTTATGCTTCCCGGCAATTTTCATAAGTCTTGACAATGCACTTTGCTTTTTTGCCTTCATGACAAAACCTCCTTGAACGTTTATTTTAAGTTAGTTTTCACTAACCTATATTTGATTTTTTTGGCAGTGCACATCGCTATGCACTGCCTGTTATTCCAATCCAAAAACTGATTTCCAACCTGCGAAATTGAAGATTTGTACATTCTTCATAAAGGCTGCTGCCTCATCGTATGGCTTGTCGTGTGTCAGCACCTCGTAGATATACTGCCAGCCGGTTCTGCAGAATACGTGGATGAAAAATTCATCCGCGGTCGCATTCTCATTTGCATACTGTTTCGCAAATATGTTGTAATACTGCTCCTCGATCGCCGCGAGCTTATCAAAGTAATCTTCATATTCTGTCCCCACCGAATGGCAGAACAGAAGCTGAAATTCTTCCTTATACCGGTAGATATACGCCAATACCTGATCGGTTCCCTCGTTGCCCTCCTCGATGGCATGATCCATGTCCGGACACTCGGTTGCCTTCTGTATGCTCTGCATATACATCTCCATCAGACCATCTGCCGCTTCCTGTACGATTGCGGTGAAAAGTCCGCTCTTGTCGCCAAACCGGGTATATATGGAATTGGTACTGACTCCGCATGCCGCCGATATCCGCCGCATGCTGGCATCATAGAATCCATAGGTAAGGAATTCTTCCTTCGCTGCCTGAAGCAGGGATTCCGTCACACCGGCTGTCTCACGTCGCATGAGCTACTCCTTCTCTTCGTTAGTTGTTGCTGTTATTTATATTGTTTTATTTTTCATAACACCGTTATTATAACAGCGTTATTTTATTTGTCAATAGGTTTTTATATTATCCAACCATTACTTTCAACACGATCATCCCTGCCAGATATACGATTGCCAGCACATACACGACGCCATCCGCACGTGCATATCGAAGCGGATACATCTTCGTTCTCGGTCTGCCAGCCTGATAACAACGTGCTTCCATCGCAAGTGCCAGATCGCCTGCCCGTCCAACTGCGGATGCAAAAAGCGGCATTAAAATCCGTCCAGTACGTTTCACTTTCTGGAATACATTTCCTGCTTCAAAATCCACGCCGCGCGCCGTCTGTGCCTTCATGATCCTGTCTAACTCTTCGATCAGAATCGGAATGAAGCGGAGCGTAATCGACATCATGAGTGCAATCTCATGCACCGGTACATGAATCTTCGTAAGTGGATGAAATGCTTTCTCCAGGCCGTCCGTCAGCTCGGTCGGCGTTGTTGTGTATGTCATAAGCGACGAACCTAAAATCAGCTCCATCAACCGCACGACACGGACAACCGCCTGCATAATTCCTTCCCGGTAGATGTGAATAAACTTCCACTGAAAATACAACACTTCCCCTTTTCCGAAGAACACATTTACGATACAGATAAATACCAGCAATATCCACACCGGCTTTAGCCCCTTGATCATATATCGAAACGGCACCTTCGATATCACGATACATGCAATCAATACTACGCCTGCCACCGCAAATACAATTAGGCTTTTGCTAAGAAACAGCCCGATAATATAGAGAAGCGTTGCGAATAACTTGACACGCGGGTCCAGATGATGAATCGGAGAATCCGAAGGATAATATTGTCCAATTGTAATGTCTCGAATCATAGCGTATCTCCTCGTTGCATGTAAGAATTTCTTTCTTCCGATACTTCCTGCATATCCGTCCTGTCCAGTAACTTCTTTTCCATTGATTCCTGCATACTGTCACCCACACAAGCACGCAGGGTTTCCAGCAATTCCTCTTCCCGTATCACAGTCTGTGGTATCGCATACCCCTCCGCACGCAGGCGATCGGCAAATTTCACTGCTTCCGGCACATCCAACCCGCAGGTTTCCAGCGTTTCCCTCTCGGCAAATACTTCTACCGGTCGGTCATCCAATATCTTCTTTCCATCGTCCAACACAATAATCCGGTCTGCGTATTCCGCCAGGTCCTCCATACTATGCGAGACAAGTAAAACTCCGATTCCCTGCTCCCGGCTCATCCGCCGGATCCGGTCGAATATTTCGCGCTTTCCGGCTGCGTCTAATCCCGCTGCCGGCTCGTCCAATATGATATATTCCGGCTGCATCGCAAGCACACCTGCAATCGCCACGCGACGCTTCTGTCCGCCTGATAACTGTAACGGCGATGCTTGATAATATTTCTCTGGCAGATCAACAAAGCGAAGTGCTTCCTCCACACGCGTCTCGCATGCTTCCCCGGTCAAGCCCTGCTTACCTGGTCCAAATGCGACATCCTCCCACACGGTATCGCAGATCATCTGATGCTCCGGATATTGGAACACCATGCCAACCTTACTGCGCAGATAATTCCCGGAATATCCCTTTGCATGAATATCCTTTCCCTCAAATGTAACCGTTCCGCCAGTCGGTTTCAAAAGCCCGTTCAAAAGCTGGATCATGGTGGATTTACCAGAACCGGTATGTCCGGCAAGTCCAACAATCTCCCCCTTGCCAAGCGACAGATTCACGTCGTCTAAGGCAACCTTCTCGTACGCTGTTCCCGGGCTGTAAATATAGCTAACATGTTGCAGGGAGAGGAGATCTTGATTTTTTTCATCTGTCTCTGCTTCAGCCTTTTTGTTTTTTTTCTTATCTACCAGCTCAGAGCTTGCTTCCCATTCTCTTCCAGTTTTATCATATTCTGCTACTTTTTCCCTTTTGTCAATCGTAGCCTCCTCTACTCTCGCATCTCCAATCTTTTTCTCGAACACATCACTATCTATTAATTTCCTCACACGATAAGAAAGCGGTGCCTCCATGCCCATCTCCGCAAGCAGCGCATCCTCTCCGAAGAAATCCTCCGGAGTTCCATCGAATCTTACCTGTCCGTCCGCAAGCAGAATCACCCGGCTCGCAAGTGCCGCCTCTTCCATATCGTGGGTAATCAGAATCACAGTCATTTCCTGTTCCTGATTCAACCGCTGTAATGCTTCCATCACTTCTTTCCGTCCTTTCGGATCAAGCATCGCAGTCGGTTCATCTAAGACAATATAATCCGGGTGCATCGCAAGAATTCCTGCAATCGCAATCCGCTGTTTCTGTCCGCCCGACAGATGATTCGGAGCCGTCTTTCTGCGCTTCCACATCCGCACTTGTTCAAGTGCCTGCTTCACACGTGCCACGATTGTATCCGACTCCATTCCCAGATTCTCCGGGCCGAATGCAACCTCTTCCTCCACACTTGCCGCCACCATCTGGTTGTCCGGATTCTGGAACACCATGCCGACGCGCTGGCGAATCTCGTACAGCTTATCCGCATCCTTGGTTCCCATCTCATCTACGGTTACCGTGCCTTCCGACGGTCGAAGGATTGCATTTAACTGCTTCGAGAACGTCGTCTTGCCGGAACCATTTCTGCCAAGCAGCGCAATGAATTCGCCCTTTTTAATTGTAAGATCTACACCCTTTAAGATTTCTTCCGTCGCGATCACATTTCCATCGACATCCCGCTTTTTATATTGAAATCTTACCTGTTCTGCCCGTATCACCGTCCGGTCCTCCATACTGTGAAATAAATTTATTGTGGCTCTTGCTCTATCCACATCTTCTTTAACCGCGCTTTATCCACTTTCCCACTTGTGTTCTTCGGGAACGCCTCCAGAACAATCACACGCTTCGGAATCTCAAAATCCGCCAACTTTTCCTTCAACTGCTGCCGCAGATTCTCTGGCACGTCCGTGCCTTCCACCGTCACAAATGCACTCACGATCTCCGCCGGCATGTCCGCATCCTTTTCCTTCGGAAGCAGAACGACCGCCGCCTCTGTGATACCGGCGACTTCCTCCAACGCATTTTCAATCTTCATCATCGACACCTTGCGTCCACGCACGCCGACGATATCATCCGTCCGCCCAAGGAAATAAAAGTTCCCCTGCGCATCCATCCGTCCGCTATCCTTCAGCGAATACGGCACGGTAATATTCTCCACGTGAAATGCATTGTCCACGTACATTTCATCATCCTGTATGAACACCCGCACTCCCGGAAATGGTTTGCCGATCAGGTTCCGCTCTTCCGTCATGTCCGCGGACTTCACATACGTGATATAATTCAGCTCGCTCGCACCGTAATATAATGTAATCTCCGTATTCGGAAATATCTTCTTCAACACTTCCGCATCCTTTCGCCCAAGGCTCTGCGAGCCCGAAATGATCGTGCGGATATTCGCATTTACACCCTTAAATACGCGAGGCAGCATAAGTAACTTGGACGGAATCAGGTAAATACCGTTCGCCCTTTCGCGCGCCATCACCTGCTCCCATTTGCCCGGCAGGAATACATCCTCCGCAATCAGCGTGCCGCCTGCCGCAAGCTGTCCCATATAGAGATTCAGATTCCCGGTAAATGCAAGGCTTCCCTGTACGAACAGCCGGCTGTCCGCATCCACGCCAAACACCGCATTCTGTATCGCGAAGAAATCCGCCCAACTTTCAAAGCTTCGGAATAAAATCTTCGGAATCCCGGTTGTTCCGGATGTCATCACTGCCATTACCGCGCGCTCCGGCACGGGCGTATCAAACAGCGGATCTGTTACTTCAAGTTTGCTGTCCGCCGGCACGATAACTGGTACCTGATTTGTTCCCGCACACGCCAGAAATAAAACCAACTGTTTCAGGATTCCGGTCTCCCGAATCGGATACAGATGTTTTTCTGCAACCTGCGGAAGGCGCGCGCGTGCATCCTGCACAAGCACATAGAGCTTTCCGTATGTATAGCGATCACCATTGATGATGATTGCGTCTTTGTCCGATGGTTGTTTTGTCAGATAATCAATATACTGCATGTTACATTCCTCCCGCCCGCAGCAACAGCGCATGTCCGATGCCGCCGGCTGCCGCAATGCTGCATACTGCATAGCCCGGTGTCTCCTGCAGCGCCCGGCATGCATGTATCGTAATGATGCCTCCTGAGGCGCCATATGGATGTCCATATGCGAGCGCCCCACCATACCGGTTGTAATGGTCAACTGCTTCCGGATAGGCACGCGCAAAAAGCTCATCAATTACTGCAAATGCCTCATTACATTCAAATACCGCGATATCTTCCGCCGTATGTTTCGTCTTGGCAAGTAATTTCTGAATGGCAAGTATTGCTGTCTCCGGGCTTTTGTCCGGGTTCCCGCCAACCGTTACGGAATCAACGATTTCCGCAAGCGGTGTCAGATTATGCTCCTTTACATACCGCTCCGATGCCACCATCAAAAATGCCGCACCATCATGCATCAAGCATGTATTTCCGGCTGTTAGTATCGCTCCGTCCGGCAAAAGCGGTGGTAGCTTATCTAAGAATCGTTCACTTATGCGATCCCTGATACCCGCGTCTGCAGTTGCCCCCTGCACGCCGACCAGATATGGTTCTAGCACGCCAGCTTCTCTTGCCTGTTTTGCGAGAGAATGTGAACGTAATACCCATTTATTTAATTCCTGTCTGGTCATCTGCACATCCAGTGCCACACGCTCTGCGCCGCGGATCATCGCATACGGATCATGCTCGCCCGGTGCAAATTTTGCGACGGAATAAAAGGATTCCTCGCCTCCATAGCGTTCATAGTCCGGATGATTCCGGTTATACGCACGTCGCGGTGCCGTTGACGAACTATCCACGCCACCTGCCACAATCAGATCTGCCTGTCCACTTCGGATCTTCGCCGCGGCAATCGTCAGTGCTTCCAATCCCGATCCACACTGCATATCCACTGTGTACGCGGGAACCGCCTGTGGGAAATGTGCCGTAAGCGTTGCCAGTCTGCCAATATTTCCACTGGCTCCAACTCCATTTCCGACGATCACCTCATCGACAGTCTGACGTACATCTTCCGGTACAAGCGCACAGAGTACCTCCGCCGCAAGCACCTCGGCTGGCAGATGTTTATACATTCCATTTTCGACACCGATATAGCTGCGGCGTCCGTCTATAATATACGCATGTTCCATACGATTTCCCTATCCTCTCGTTTACATTCATAGATCTGCTTTCCGCGTTCGGTTCTTGCCTCCACCTGCAGCTTCTCATCCACAAATACGGGTTTTTCAAAACGGAATCTGCAAATAAATTCCCTGCTATTCTTCATGTCTGTCTGCATCTCATTTTCGGTTTCCGTCTGCACTCCTGCCTGCGTCTCGTTCTTCATTCCCGCCTGCAACTCTACATCAGTTTCCGTTTCCGGCTGTTTTTTCATCCACATATCAAGCATCCTCTCCACCATCAAAAGCCCCGGCACAACCGCATGCGCCGTCCGGTGAATCGAATTCGTATCGCCTACGGCATCCACAAATCGAAGGATATCGGAATGCGTAAATGAAAACGTTTTTTCCCCGCCTGTGTCCGCGTTTTCTTCCGTTCCGACCGAATGGTGTAGATTCATCCGCTGTTCTTCCAGCTTTGATTTCTCGACATTCATGGCCATATTTTTTTCCATACCTGCTTGTTTGCTAGTAACTGCCCCCTGCACCTCCGGTTTCACTACATGCAACTCCAGTTGATACACGATTCCATCCTCTTCCATCTGATTCCGCATAACCGCAAAGCTTGCAGTTTCCTTCACAATCCCGGACTTGCAGTCTTGCTTTCCCGTTTCCCGCTGTTCATACACACACGCCCCGATCATCCAACCATCGTATCCATCAAGCATATGAAAATCAGCCAGTTGTTCAAATATTTTTTCAAATTTGTTCTTCATTTTCTCACTCAATGTTTCCTATTATATTTCCCAAAGTTTACAATGTCAACTTTTCTATCCATTTTAGGTTGACATTCTTATTTTCATCTGCTATTCTACATCATGTACCTGCTATGAATTCAACAATAGCATGGCTATTATAACAGAAACTATGGAGAAAAAGAAATGGACACAAAAACAAAAAGCAAATTTTCAACCTACTCAATTGTCATGATGGCACTTTTCGCAGCCATCCTGTGTGTATCCGCTTATATCAGCATCCCGCTGCCAAACGGAACACACATCACTCTTTTGAATTTTGTAATCACCCTGATTGCACTTGTATTTCCACTTGCAGAATCCTTCTTCATCGGACTGATCTGGATGTTACTCGGACTGGTCGGTGTTCCGGTATTCGTTGGTGGACAGGCAGGTCCGGGATATTTATTTGGCACATATGGCGGTTTTTCCTTCGCCTTTATCTTCATCGCCATTTTAGTTCCGATCTTCCGTGGAAAGAAGTACAATCGTATCCGTTATACTATCGTCGCTATGTTATCCGCTGTTCTCGTTGACGCAGTCGGTTCTCTCTGGATTATGATCGCATCAGGTTGCAGTATCAAGGCTGCTTTTGTAGCCGGTTTTCTTCCTTTTATTGCACTTGATCTTGTGAAAGCAGTCGTTGCTGCACAGATCGTACCAGCATTCCGAAAACTAATTTATCTGCGTAGAGATGTCGAGGACGAGGATTAACATAAATCGAAACTCCCTCCCCTCAAAGAACTTGAGCCGCTGCAATCGCAACGGCTCTTTTTCATTCCTATCAATTATCACTTTCATCTGTACTTACTGTATTAGTTCCGGCTTCGTCCGCAATCACAAAACTCACTTCATACGTTTTGCCCATCGCATCGCCGACGTTCTTCACATACTGCTCTAACAACTCCTGTGCCCGCTGCTGCGCCTGTTTCAACAGGGATTCATCCGACTGGACACTTTCCAGCATATTTTCCTGCGCAGTCTTGATTGCTTCCGTCTGGTCATCCGCATTGATCTTCTCTGCGCCAAGTCCTTCACGGGTTGTGTAATAGGAGTCTTCATTTAACGACGTCTGATCCACCTGACAGCTAAGCACCTCGGCCTTCGGCATCGTGATCGTTACCTGATCGCCATCTACCTGCATATCCAGATTCGCAATATCCACACCGAGCTTTACGATACCGGAATACTCGATCCAAAGCTCTGCCGATGTATCCCACCACAGAACTTCCTTTTCCTTCGTCAGCTTTGCCACATTATGATAATAGCACTTGAGCGTTGCCAGCTCACAGATTGTCTGCATCTGCGTAATGCTCAATTCCTTTGTTACTTCTTCACCTTTTTTTCCACACGCAGTCAAAAGCATGGTAACTGCAAGACAAAGGACTACGAACTTTTTTAATTTCTTCATTTGTTTCTCCTCCTTCGTCCCCTACTGAATCACCAGTTCATACGACTCATCCTGATTCTCTATGATCGGCATGAGCAGTGCCTTGACTGTATTCTCACAATTTTCTTTCGCCATCTGTAAGAACACTTCATTTCCCCGGCATTCAGAACCTGCATCTGCGATACATGCCGCATACGCTTCCTCGGATACATCTGCCGTGTTCGCACTCTTCTTGACAAACATATAGTCAAGCGAAGCCATATCGACATCAATCTGCTTGACCTGCAACTGCGGCAGCGTCACAATGATTTTCTTCGCCTGCCCTTCTCCGACATTGTCATCGATCTGAACATCAATATCTGCCATGTTGATACTTGCCTTCACTTCGGCCTCATAAGAGACATAGTAGGCAACCTTCGTCGGATGATTCTTCTGCGGCACCTCTGCCACACCGTTGTAGGTAATCTCACAGACTGATAAATCATCTATCTGCAACACCTGTTCTAGCTGGCTGCTTGTAAGGATCGTCGTCTCTACCTTCGGTTTCAACCCGAACCATCCAAGCTGCTTTGCAAGCTTATAGCCAACCACAACCAGAATAACTACGACCGCTAAGATGATCACCCACTTCAGAAGCTTTGTTACATCGCGGGCAGAAAGCTTCTGTCCTTTATCTTTATTCCTTTTGTGTTTGTTCTTCCTGCCCTGTTCTTGCATCCCAGTCTCTTTTGCTGTATCTTCTTCGATTTCGTTCATTCCGGATTTGCCCATATGTCGTCTCCTTATGCTTATTTTTCGCTTTCATCCGTATCGTTCACTTCTGCTCTCATATATAGCATATATACCCGCCTACTGTAGCGACACCTTATCTCCATCAATCTTAAAACAGCCAAAGCTCTTCAGGAAGCTGGAAAATTTGCTGTATCCATATTTCTTGATACTGAAATTCCGGTTCTCATTTTTTAACGTACTGTTTAAGAGTCCCATATTGCTGTTCTTCTGTGGATTCTTCTTCAGAATCTGAATAATCTGCTCCTCAATTTCCCTCTTCGGTACAACATCATCGATAATCTTCACATAATTCTGACGATTCTGGGAAATGACCTCGAAATTACCAAATGCCTCATTTATAAATGTTGTAAGCTTCGAGTACCCATAATTCCGCACATCGAAATCAGAGAAACGCGCCTGTAATTTGCTTCCAATCTCGCCGACATGCGTCAGTTTATTATTATCAGCATTGCCATCAATGATATCATAGATTACCTTCTGAATAGACTTAATGCTTGTAATATTCGAGCTGTTTTCATTTTTCTCGGTTGATACTTTCGCAACATTTTTCTCATCCGTGACCTGTGAGATATCTTCGCGAATGAGCGCATCCAGCATCTTGAAGCTCGTACACGCCTTGACAAATGCTTCCGGCGTCTTGTTCTCACCCATGCCGACTACTTCCTTACCAGCCTCTCGCAGACGCTCTGCCAGCCGGGTAAAATCACTGTCACTCGACACCAGGCAGAATCCATCCAGATTTCCAGTATAGAGCAGATCCATCGCATCAATAATCATCGCCGAATCCGTCGCATTCTTACCCTGGGTATAGGCGAACTGCTGGATCGGAACGATGGAATTTCGAAGCAAAGTTGCTCGATTCCATCCATTGACACTTCGCGCCCAGTCCCCATAGATTCTTCGCACCGTTACCATACCACGGTCCGCCAATTCATCAAAAATTGTATCTATATATTTGGCAGATACATTATCCGAATCAATCAATAATGCATATCGTTTTTCTTCACTACCCATCGTTACTCCTCATCCTTATATCCCTGTTCCAGCCGTACTTCAAATTCGCTTTCCGGCATCGGCTTATCAAATACATATCCTTGCACAATATCACAGCCAACCTGTCTTAAATACCGTAACTGTTCCTTCGTCTCTACCCCTTCTGCAATCGTCTTCTTCCCGAGCTTGCGCACCAGATCAACGATACTGACAAACATTACCATGTCCGTCTCCTTGCCCGGATATTCTGTCTCCATTGGAATAAATGACTTATCAATCTTAATCACATTCAGATCTACCTTCTTGATCATGTTCAAGGATGAATAACCGGTTCCAAAATCATCAATCGAAGTTGCGATACCTTCGCTGCGAAGTCCATCGACAATCTCCGACATAATCTCATAGTTCTGAAAATCCTCACTCTCTGTCAGCTCAATCTCGATATAACCATGATCGATACCGTACTTGTCAATCACATTGACGATCTTTTTCACCAGATAATCTTCCTCCAGATGTCTTCTGGAGAAATTCACAGAGATACACGGAACCGTCTTTCCTTCATCCAGCCGCTTGCGGATAAACCGACATGTTTCTTCCAATACATAATAATCAAGCCTGCACACGCTTCCTTCCCGTTCAAGCTGTGGAATAAATTGCATCGGTGGAATCAGTCTGCCCTCATGCATCCAACGTACCAACGCCTCTGCACCACAGATTTTGTTCGTATTGGCATCGACCTTCGGCTGATAATAGACCACAAATTCATGTGCCTCGAGCGCAGGAAGAAAGCTTGCAATGATTCCCTGTGCCTCCATTATTTTATTCTGGATCTCTGTCGAATAAAATGCAACCGTTCCGCTGCCCTTCTGTCTGGCAGCCTGATATGCAATACTTGCGCGTGCCATAACATCTCGCGGTGCCCGGATATCATCCAGCTTACCGACACCGATCGTCGCCCCGAATACAAACTCTTTTTCCTTGATTTCGGTTCGATGATACAGCCGGAGATTCTGGAGCTTCGATAAAATAATTTCACTCCGTTCATTCTTCACCAACGCGACAAAATTATCGCCACCCAGACGCGCGACAATCTCATCATCCAGCAACATCTTATCTACCATTCCGGCGTAATTGCGTAATATAACGTCCCCCTCTTCATAAGGGAAAATCTTATTCACATATTTGAAATTATGCACATTGAAGAAAAATACCGTGTATGTATGAATCTGTCCGGTCGCTAACTGTTTGCCAATAAACTGCATAAACGCCTCCGGATTCGCAACACCGGTTGCCATATCCGTCAGCAATACGCCGCGCAGTAATCCCTGCATCATAACACGGCTAAACTGAATATATATCTCCTTCAGCAAAATCTGCTGCGTATCCTGTTCTTCCTTTGAGTAGTCCACATCCTCACACGGATAAACGGAAAACGTCATTGTTCCGCCATCCGGCAGTACAAATACCTGATGCTTTGCTTTTCCATATGCCCCCTTCTGATTATCAAATAATTTTCCAACCCGATGCTCCCCGTGCGGACGGATCTTAGATACCGGAGCATCCAGCTCATATTTCACTTTGCCAAGCTTCAGATCGTCTGCAACAATCGCAAGTGCCTGCACCACATCTTCCTCACACTGTTCGAAGGTCTGAACCTCCCGGTGCAAGACTTCTGTAAATGCTTTGTACTTCTCATTGAACTCCAACTTTTCACACATTTTTTATTAAACTCCCTGTTTTCCTCTATCCCATTATGCAAACAACGTCTCTACCTGTGCAGCATCAAATACCACATGTCCTGCATGCTCTACCTCGATCTGATACAAGGCATTTGCTGCCAGATGTTCCGCCGCCTGCTCGATATCACGAATTCCCGTCGTATTCTCAAACTGATGGATCACCGCATCTAAGCCCGCATCTGTCACAACACACTCCTCTTCCCGAAGCCCGATGCGCTTCAGTACCTTCGGCATTGCGAACTTCGTGAATATAATCTTCTTTTCTTCAAATGTATAATCCGGAATATCAATCAACGCGAATCTCGACATGATCGGTGCACTGATATCTTCCTTGTTGTTTGCCGTTGCAATCGGGTAAACTCCTGTCGTTGGCACCATACATTCCATATAATTATCTGTAAATCCAAGGTTATCCAGAAGCGTCAAAAGCACATCCGCCGGGTTTCCGTTTCCCTTGCCGGATGCCGCCTTATCCAGCTCGTTGATGATAAATACCAGATTCGATTCACCTGCATTCGAGAACGCTTCCATGATAATTCCCGGCTTGGCATTCGCATAGATTCTGGAACTTCCAGTAAGCTGCTCCGGATCTTTGATCGAGCTCATATCGAGTGTTGTCCAAGGCAGTTTCAAAATTCTTGCCACCGCATATGCGATCTGAGACTTTCCGGTTCCGGCTGGTCCTACCAGAAGCAGTCCATACGCCGGTAATGTATGTGTCCGGTTGATTTGGATGATCGTCTCCATGATTCTCTGTTTTACACGTTCTAGTCCATACAGCTCTTCATCTAAGATTTTTCTCGCCCATACCGGATCGATTGCCTCGAAGTAATTGCTCTTCCACTGTACGTTCAACATGATGGAAAGTGCACGCTGTGCATGTCTGCGTTCCTCCTGTGACACCTCACTCGAACGAGCAACTGCAAGATTCCGCCGTGCCCACAGACGGATATTGTCCGGCATCGTCTTACCTGCACACATCATGAAATCAGAAATGCTCTGCAGACTTGTGAGCTTCATCTCATCGCCGACTTCGTCCGCGTCCTCGTCCTCCTCGACTTCCTCTGCCGCACTACTTGCAAGCAGGCGCTCGATCATGAACTGCAGGAAACCATCCTCTGCGGACAACTTTGTCGCACCGCCATATGCAGTCTCCCGGATCTTATAGACGGCATAGCCATCCTCCATGTTCTGTCCAGACAGACGGATTGGAATCCGGTTATCGCCGAGCCATTTGATCAGACTGATAAACCGCGCATCCACGCGCAGAATATCTGCCGACCATGTTCCATCCGTATCGTTAAACTCAAACGCCGTCCGCTTACTCTGATTTGCAAACATACCGGACGCATGATGTGACCACTGCCGTTTCGTATTATCTAACACTAAGATTGGTTCTTCCGGTGTTTTCTCTTTTGCATCGGAAAGAAATGATGTATATGTACAGACAGGCTTCGCCTGCTCCTTCGATGAGCTTGACGAGCTTGAAAAATCAAAAACTGGCATAATAAAATTTCCCTTCTTATTTATAATAGTCTCTAGTTCCCCTACATCCTATAAAACCACATTTTCGTCAAATTTACAATATACAGATCATAAATTTGTCAGTTTTTCACAGTAAACAGAAAGAGCACACCATTTACGATGTGCTCCTGTCTTTCTTCGTCCAAATCCCTGGTTCATTCTTTCTTATATTGTAATTGCAGCCGCTCAATTTCTGCCTGCACAAGCGAAACAACTGACTCCGGGGCTACAATTTTCGCTCCATCGCCAAGTCCCATTACCCAGAATACAAACTGCCGACTGACTGCAACATCCACATTTACTGTGAACTGCTTTTCGCCCTTCGGAATCAAATTTACATCCCTGCCAAACCGGTCCAGAATCACGTTTGCCAATTCATTATCACATAGCAGCTTGACACGCTCTTCCGTTCCCCCAAACATGCCAAACATCTTCTTATCATAGACAGCCGTGTCAAACTCATTAAAGACTTCCCTGCCAAGTCGCTTTTCTTCTGTCATCTGAATATCCAGCATCTTATCCACCCGGAAATGCTTGATTTTCTCCTCCTGCTCGTCATACGCAACCAGATAATAGTTCCCATCACTGCAAGTAAGCGCCCAAGGGCTTACCTTATAAAATGCACCACCCTTACGAAGCTCCGCCTCCTTCTTCACATTCCACTGAAAATAATGGAACTGGATCTGTGAATTTTCTGAGATTGCAGCATGCAGATGATCTACATTTCGATAGATACTGTCATTCATCGTTTTTACACGTCCTGCGACAAAAACCTGTCGTTGCAACTGTGATGCCTCGAACTTTCCCGCAAGCTTTTCAATCTTTTTTATCAGTTCATTCGTCTTTTTCTTTGTAATGAATTTCGCGGACTGCACAGAATCCACTAGAAGCTTTAATTCCGGCAGTTCAAACGGACGGTTGGCAACATAATAACTGTATGTACGATCCTTCTGCACCCGTTTGATGTCCATTCCAAACGATCGGAGACATTCAATATCATCGTAAATACTCTTCCGTTCCGCCTTGATCTCATGCTTCGTCAATTCATCAATAATCTGTGCCGTAGTCACGCGATGGTCTTTATCTGTCTGTTCTAACAGAAATTTCCGAATGTATAACAATTTTAATTTTTGATTTTCCGATTTTGCCATCGCTTGTACTACTCCATATCCTCTAATTCATCGATAGCATCCCAATAATTCTCCATCCATGCCGCCTGCTTTTCAAAATCAACCGGCACTTCAAGCACTTCTTCCATCGACATAACCGTCCCCGGTGCATACAGCAAACCATCTGCACCTACGATTGCCAGTCCACCGACATCCAGCTTACGTGTATACATCAAGGCATCTTCCATCATCACGATCATTGTCTCTCCGGTATCTGCCTCCAATACGACACGCACCATCGGTTCCTGTCCTTCCGGTCTACCCTCGCAGCCAAAATCTTCCTCATCAATTCGAATTATCTTGTATATCTGTTCTTCCATATAATCTCCCTGGCATATGGCTCTCTATCTTATACATATCACGTTTCCTCATTTCCCATATGCGCCACCGACAGTTGCATCAGTCCACACGCTTCTTACCCCAGAAAAATAACGCTACCGTACCCGGTCCTGTATGGCTGCCGATCGTTGTACCAATGTGATTGATCTCTACCCTTCCATTTAACTTCGGGAACTTCGCTTCGATCAGATCCGCAACTGCCCGTGCATCGTCATAGCAGGCAGACTGTGAGATATAACATTTGCCGGAATAATCCAATCCATCCTCGGCACATTCCTCCATCCGGTCTACGATTGCCTGAATTACCTTTTTCTTTGTACGGATCTTATACCGTGGAATCAGTTTTCCCTCATAGTCCACATTCAAAAGTGGGCAGATATTCAACACCGAACCAATAAATCCAGCCGTCTTTGTTACTCTGCCGCCCTTAATGAAGAATGTCAGATCAGAAGTGAAAAACCAATGATTCAGATTCAGCTTATGTTCCTCTACAAAATCGCGAACCTCATCAATCGTCTTCCCGTGTGCCCGAAGCTCCGACAACTTATCCATCAACAAACCGTATCCCGAAGATGCCGCCAGGGAATCAACAACATAGATCTTACGATCCGGGAACTCCTCCTGTAGCGTCTCCTTCGCGATATTCGCCGAATTGATAACACCACTGATTCCAGATGACAGACTCACATGCAGGATATCCAGTCCCTGCTCTAAGAATGGCCGGAAATATTCTTCGAACTCCTCTGCATTTACCTGAGAAGTCTTTGTATCTGCGCCATTTGCCATACGGGAATAAAACTCGTCAAACGGAATGCTGACCCCCAGATTATCCTCGTACTGCTTTCCATCCAGTTCAAAGTGAAAACATATATATTTTACATCTATCGCATCAAAATGCTCTTTCGAAAGATCGGCTGTTGAACAACAGCTAATTACATAATTTTCCATAATTCCATCCTCTCCTTGAGTGCATATATTTTATTGTCCCTATGGAACAGTCCTACTGTTATCATAGCTAATTTCATACCAAAAATCAATTGCTATTCCAACCTTCTGTCCTTAATTCTGCCCGAATTTGAATCTGTCTAATCGTAACCAGTTTCACAAGACGTCCTGCTAAAAATGCGATGACTAACAACATCGCTCCCAATAACGGCATGGACGTAACAATTATTCCGCCAATCACCGCACTACACACATAGATACCCTCTATAATTTTATTACTGTTTACATATTGTCTCATTTTCATACGCGTCCTTTCTTTCAGTCAAATCTCATCGATCCCGCTTTGTTGTACTCATCTTACCCTTTTATGTGTACAAAAAAACTCCCACGCAAGAAATTAATGAATTTTCTATTAAATTTTTATTTATCTCTATAATTTCCGTCCATATATGGTACAATATCTCTAATTTATTTTATGAAAGAAACCATTAAAGGGGGTATTTCATGAGTAATATCATTGATTATATGAAATGGCGTGGAGACCTGACTTTTGCACAGGATTCCTTTAATGAAATTGACAACCTGATTCTGTCGCAATTAGTCTATGTAGAACTGAATAATATTGTTCCCGGGGACGAAGAACCGACGATCTCTCTGCTCGACGCAGCCAAACTGTTTTTCAAGCAGAATAACGAACAGGAATTACTCGATCATGTCTCCATGACCAAAAACGCGATTCTGGTATTTAAAGAAATGGCGAAAAGTGTACGTTTTAAAAATGTACAATTATCCCGCTATGTAAATGATATCAATGAACAGGAGCAGTCACAATTTTCTGCTATCACGATCAAATTACCAGACAACAGCACCTATATTGCATTTTCAGGAACAGATGCAACGCTTGTCGGCTGGCATGAGGATTTTAATATGCTTTATCTAAAGCAGACACCGGGACAGGAAAAATCACTGGCTTATTTAAATGCCCTTGGGAATCTGGACACTCCGCTTCGTCTGGGAGGACATTCCAAAGGTGGAAACTTCGCTATCTATGCTGGAATGTATTGCGAAAAATCTCTGCGTGATCAGATTATCGCTATCTACAACAACGATGGACCAGGATTTTCGAAAGACGTTGTGGCAAGTGCAGCATACCAGAATCTATTGCCCCTTATTACAACGATTGTCCCAGAATCCTCTGTGGTTGGGCGGTTATTTGAACATCAGGAAGATTATGTTGTTATTAAGAGTGAAAATAAGGGATTAAAACAGCATGACGCCATGTCATGGGAAGTGCTTGGAAATCATTTTGTACACGCTGTTACACCTGCCAATCAAAGCCTGCTTGCAAATCAGGCAATCCGGGAATGGATTGCGTTAATCCCAAGAGAAAAGCGCAAAGAAATCGTAGAAGCTGTTTTTCAGATTTTGGACGCAGCCGGTATTGAGACCGTCGACGATTTTCTTACATTGAAATTAAAAGATATCCGTACAATCATTCAGACAAAAAAGAAATTTCCACGCGAGACAAGTGATTCCATCTCTGACGCGGCATTCCTATTGATTAAAATTATGATCAAAACCTTTACCTCAACCTAAAACAATCTTCCATGCCTCTGTCAGCTTCTCGAGGTTCCAGCTTGCATTTGCCGGACTGGTAGAAGGCAGACAGATGGCATTTCTTTTTGTCTGCGGATAAATATATCGCTGATATAACTGCTCTGCCTTTTTCCCGTTCACAAAGATCTGTTCTATCTTTGTGGTTTCTAAGATTTTTGAAATCGGATTCGGAACGACATTCCGAATTGAGCTATCGGAAGAACCAGTAATCTCACATTGTCCGATCACATCCCACACAGCAATTCTATGTTCCAATAAAAATGCTTTCTTCTCCTCTATCGTACCAGGTACCTCTGCCTGAAATACATTTGCAAGCACTTTCCAAAAACGATTCTGCGGATGTCCATAAAAGAATCCTGCCTCTCTCGATTTGACTGAAGGAAAGCTCCCCAATATCAAAATACGAGAATGTTCATTATACACTGGTGAAATTGTATGTATCTGATGCTGCTGTTCCATACCTCTCCCTCGGGGACGCTTCTTTTGTCACAAGAAGTGTCCCTCTGTCTCATGTTATAATACAAAAAAAAGACCTCATCGGTCTTTTCTTTCTGTACCTTCAGAACTTCATACAA
>ENA-UOJA01000988-UOJA01000988.1-human-gut-metagenome-genome-assembly--contig:-C19-NODE-988-length-25062-cov-10.062223_pt1 | contig 25062 bp, 17 predicted proteins | sample MGYA00242337_ERZ723884 | MGnify/ENA metagenome assembly ERZ723884
ATCCCGCCCGGAGGGCTTTTTCATTCATAGGACGTAATTTCCTATGAATGAAAAACAGACGGATCATTCCCACCCAACAGGAATAATCCGTCTGTCTTTTTCTTTTTATTCTCCGCTTCGAAAAATCCTAGGGAAACGCTGATTAATTAGCTTTGTTTTCAGCATTATCCCAGTTTGTCAAGTTTTTATAAAAACCAAGAGGATTTTTTCCTCATATACCTGTTATATCCTCTTGCTATTTATCCTTTTTTGAGGATATTTCCCCAAAATGGACACAGTTATACTGTGCACCCAACAAAGTCTTTTGTTCTGCCAGCTCTGCTACACATTAACAGATTTGCACTGGCAAACAACATATGGAATCGATGCATGTTTTTTGCGATTCCACGATATACAACTTTTGAGTATCCCATCTGTTTCTTTACAATGAGAAATGGATGCTCGACTTTACAGCGAACTGCGGACTTTTCATGTTCCATTTTTTTGTCCCAGTTAAGACCTTTAAAATCATCTGCCATTTTGAGGCTGGAAGGACGCTTATTTATTCGGAATTCAATCCTTGATTTCTTCTCGTCATCCTTAATTGCGGGTTGATTAACAGCTCCAAGATAACCGGAGTCACCATATACAACCTCATCATCTTCTCTGATAAGATTTGCAGTTTCTGAAACATCATGCATATTTGCAGATGTACCGGTTATTGTATGAACATACCCACTGCCTGCATCAACACCGGCATGTACCTTCATTCCGAAGTACCATTCATTGCCCTTCTTTGTCTGATGCATTTCAGGATCACGCTTGCCATTCTGGTTTTTAGTGGATTTAGGTGCTGCTATAAGGCTGGCGTCAACAATAGTGCCACCATGCATCATAAGGCCTGCTTTGTCGAGACGATTGTTGACATCAGCAAAAATCTTCTCACCAAGTTTATTTGCTTCAAGCATATGTCTGAACTTAAGCAATGTAGTTGCATCCGGTACTTGTTGTTCATTGAAATCTATATGCATAAATGAACGCATGGCGTAACTGTCGTAGATAGAATCCTCGATTCCTTCATCGGACAGATTAAACCAAATCTGCATGAGATACATGCGAAGCATGGTTTCAATACCAATAGGTTTGCGACCGCGCTTGTTAGCGAAATAATATGGGCGAATCATTTCTACCCAATATGACCATGGGATGATTTCTTCCATGGCATCAAGAAATTCCTCACGCTTGGTTTTCTTCTTGCGGTTGGAGTATTCCATGTCGGAAAATGTTAGTTGATTCATAGGTATACGACCTTTCAGTTGATACCTATATTATATCAAAAATCACAAGGAGATGCATGAATTAATCAGCGTTTCCCTAGAAATCTACTTCCGTGTCATAGTAACAGCATTTCAACAGCTTTTCCATCTCCTCCTGGCTCGGCTGTCTCGGGTTTGATCCTGTACATGCATCTAAGATTGCATTGGCTGCGATCTCCGGCAGTCTCTCTAAGAATACTTCTTCCGGTACAAAGCCCTGCTCGGTCGGATAACTGTCTGCACCATAATTCTTAATGCAGTGCGGGATCTTCAAATCATCATTCATACCGCGCAGGTATTTGATCAGAAGATCAACCTTCTCATCCAAAGAGTTTCCACCAAGTCCCATGAAATCTGCAATCTCTCCGTAACGTTTCTTTGCAGTCTCATCTTTTGCATTAAATGCGATCACTTTCGGCAGATACATTGCGTTGGCTGCACCGTGGATGATATGTGCGCCGTAATCCGCAAATGCAGCACCGGTCTTATGTGCCATGGAATGTACGATACCAAGCAGTGCATTGGAAAATGCCATACCGGCAAGACACTGTGCATTATGCATGTTATCTCTCTTTTCCATATCCCCGTTATAAGATCCTACCAGATCACGCTGGATCATCTTGATTGCATGCAGGGCAAGCGGATCTGTGAAATCACAGTTCGCTGTCGATACATATGCCTCGATTGCATGTGTCATCGCATCCATTCCGGTATGTGCTACCAGTTTCTGTGGCATTGTCTCTGCAAGTTCCGGATCAACGATTGCAACATCCGGTGTGATCTCAAAGTCAGCGATCGGATATTTGATACCTTTCTCATAATCGGTGATGATGGAAAATGCAGTTACCTCTGTTGCAGTTCCCGAAGTTGAGGAAATCGCACAGAAATGCGCTTTCTTACGAAGTTTTGGAATACCAAACACCTTGCACATATCCTCAAATGTGATATCCGGATATTCGTATTTGATCCACATAGCCTTTGCCGCATCGATCGGCGAACCTCCTCCGATCGCAACGATCCAGTCCGGACCAAACTCTTCCATCGCCTTTGCGCCCTTCATTACGGTCTCCACCGATGGATCCGGCTCAATTCCTTCAAAAAGCTGTACTTCCATGCCGGCTTCTTCCAGATACTGTTTTGCGCGGTCAAGAAAACCGAAACGTTTCATGGAACCACCGCCTACGCAGATAATCGCCTTTTTGCCTTCAAACGTCTTTAATGCTTCCAATGCCCCTTTTCCGTGATACAAATCGCGTGGTAATGTAAATCTTGCCATCTTTCCTCCAATCTGCCGCCATCAAAAGGCCGCCCCCTGACACATACACATGCCTGTATTTTTTGTGTCATTTACTGTGTGCAACTTTTATATAACCATCACATATTTTGTTAATTAAATAACAATATGTATTGTAATATTATATCACATCTTTCAAAAATAAGAAGCATTTTTATGCATTTTTAATAATTCTTAATATTTTCTAAGCATTGTTTTTAAATCCACATTTTGGACAGATATTTCCTCCCTTATATACATAACCACAGCGGAAGCAGCAGATCGTATCATGTTTTTCTTTCGCCAGATAAGAAATATTTCGCGAATCCGGTTTTTCCTGTAAATAATGAATAAATTCATTCAATACCCCGGCATATGCCGTGAGCTGCTTATTTTCTACCGCATATGGAATTTTCGTCTTTTTCCCATTTTTCTCTGTCACATACACACCACGGTTTAAAAGTCCTGTGGATGCAGTGATCTCATCTATGGACGGAACATCAATACGGTAAGATGTCATCAGTGTGCTGTAATATAGATGTTCCGGTGTCAGGATAATCCCCTCTTTTCCACTGTTGTTTCTCGATGTGTCCACCACAAAAATCGGATATTCAAACAGACCGTTTCCTGCGGCATAGGATGCCATGGCATAATCGATAACCTCTGTTTCCTGCGGCGCTGCCTGCTTTAACAGCACTTTTCTCGCCGGGTAAAAATAATGTTTCTGGCTTTCTGTGATTCCCGCCTCTTCCAGTTCATTTTTCAGCTTATTTACAAGCTGTTCACACTCATCCGTCTTGATCTTGGAAAGACGCCTGCTTAAAAGTTCTAATGCATTATCCTTTAAATCCGGTAAATATGGTCCTTCTGCAATCTTCTGATACGCATCCATTCCCTCATCAAAGGACATGTGTGCCGGATCACCGGTAATTTCTGCGATCTCATTTTCATCCATCTGACGGATTTTATTCTCGATCTGCTCAAAATACGGCAAAACCAGCCCCGGCTCAAACTCCTTTTCTTTCAGACGCTCCTTAAGCTCTGTCAGATCCTCCCTTGTGATTTTTCTCGACTGGCGGATCATATTTTTTATTTCCTGCTGTTCGGCAAGATTTTTCTGCGATTCTAACCGTTCCTGATATGGGGTTAAATCTACTCCTTCGTATTCTTTTAATTTCTCCCGAAGTGCATGGTAACGTGCCCTGTCCATATTAGGCGGCATTTTCCCAACTAGCTCTGCGACTTCCCGCTCTGCCTGTGTCTGCATTTTCTGTTTCAGATTTAAAAGCAGATTCTGTTTTTTCTCCTGCGGCAGCTTTTCCTCTGCAATCTCGTCATAGACACGGCGCATCACGGCATAATTTTTATCTGCGCAGCTCTCTGCCTTTTTATTTAACGCGGCAAGCTTTCTGTCCTGTTCTTTTTCCTCTAACATATCCAGGTATTGTTTCCGCTCTTCGGGCGAAATTCTTGTTTCATGCATGAGCTGGTGTTTTAATTCGGAAAGCTGGCGCTCTGACATACGGTCTGCGACTCCAAATTTAGCCTGATAAGTCTCGCGGGCTTTCTGTGCCTCCGCATCATTTACCTGTGCATATTTTTCATCGGACGATTCCCCACCAATCCGCCCAGCTTCGTGCGGCTGCCTGCTGTCACTCTCATATCGGGAACCTTTCACATGGCGTCGTTCGGTTTCATCCTGACGTGCATCTGCATACAGCCTTTCGTTCTCATTCCGCTTCCATCCACTTTCACCCGCGCTTTCATTTCCATGCTGTTTTTCTGCGTGCCGGTTCTTGCTCTCATCCTGCTCTTCTTCATCATCTGTGACTTCGTCCTGATTTAATGCAGGCGTACTCTTTAACTTTTTACGACGCTTTTTTTCCTCCTGTATGGCAGGTTCGCAGGCTGCAATACTGCTTTCCGGGAAAAATCCCTCTTCTATCTTATTTAATAATTCCTCAAAGTCTGCATCTGAATATTCCGGCAGATCCTCGCACAGTTCCTCAAGCGGCTGCTGCTCGTCCTCGACACCCGCCGGCTTTCTGCCGTCCTCATACTCATTATAACGGCTGTTTGCCTCATGCTCGCCGTTACGCCCCATCAGCTCAAGATAATCTTCGTATGCTTTTTTATCCTCCTCAAAATCCATCAGATAAATATCGCCGTCTCCAAGAAGTTTCCATGGGCGCGGCGTATAAAATCTGTGACACGCTGCACAGGTACATGCTTTTGCCAAAAGGACTACTCCCTCAGGCGTCTCGATTCGAAACTCTTTTCCTTTCGGATACATGATCATATGCAGATTTCCTTTGCATTTTGGGCAGCGGTAACCAACTTTATAAAAGTTATTGCCAATCCTGCCTTTTGCTCTTTCTGACAGTGAAAGTTCTGTTCTCTCAAAAACAGTATGCGCCATCTTCCATTCAACTTTATGCCAGAGTCCCTGTTCCTCGTCTGCTTCCTCTTCCTTCTGCACTGCTTCTTTTGCCTCAAGTGCCGCCTGTATCACATCTTCATAGGTAATACGCTTTCCTGCATGATAAAAACGAAAATACTGCGTGGTATATTCCGGTTCAATATAGATTCCTGCAAGCACATGCCCGAAAAGAGTATTCAGCTGCTCCGTATTTTTTTCCACACGAAGTCCCTGGATCGTTCCCCATTTTCCAAATGCATACAGGATCATATTGATCACATCCCGTACTGCTGCCTCATCGGTATCTTTGATCTCATCTTCTTTGATCGGCAGATCTACAATATTTTCCGCCACTTTTCTGCTGTCAAAATGAAAAAACAGGGAGCGCACTTCCCCCTGTAAAATGAGATAATTATCAAGTGCCACAAAAAGACCTGTCCAGTTTACATTTGCATGCATGGTCTTTATCAGCCGTTCAAATGTCATTTTTAATTCGCTATCTGCTTTTAATACGATCACTTTTTTCACCTCTTACTTTTCAAATGCAGATTTTTCCTTCAAGATCTGCGCAAAACCCATATGAAGTTCTTCTTTTGCCCACTCAAAATCAATCTCCTGATTGCTGTCATTCAAACAGACGCTTCCACTCTTCTGATGACCTATATCAGCCACAATCCTGCTGTTATCATTTGAGACATCATAATACCGGCAGAGTCTTCTTACATTGCCGGGAACAAAACCGCCAGTCAGTTTCTGATACTCCCTGAGCACATACTGGCTGACATCCTCTTTCTGACGGAATTTATGGCTGCACACCTCGTTTAACAACTCCGGTTCTAATTCCCACATTTTCACAAAAGTACTCTTTTTAAAAGGAGACGGCCCATGAACCGTGTAAAATCCTGTAAACAACGGGAACGCCAGTTCTAACATATTATAAATAAAATACATAAACGGATAACCGGGATGGAAATATGCTCCCGGCTGTTTTTTCATATTTTCACGTTTGTCAAAATATTTTGCCAGAAGCATGGCATTATTCAGGTAAATATATGGCATGACCTGATCTTTTGTATTTGCCACATCAGGCTGAAGAGCCAGCATATCCACCGGAAGATCATTTTTAAAATACTGTTCCGGTCTGACCTTTTTTATCAGAAACATATCATCATTAAAATATACAAAATTCTCTGCCAGACCTGGGATTCTGTGCATATTCCACTCAATGGCATGTGAATTAAATGTCGGCAGATATTTTTCTGGAATAAAATCTTTATGATTTACAATATTTAACTTCGGATGTTCTTTATTTAACCAGGATGGCAGATGCCCCCATGTAACAAAGTGTATCCTGCGCACCCATGGTGCAAAACGCTCCACACCACGAAACCAGTACCTCAGCAGATCCCAGTCTCTGTATCTCTCTTTTCTGTCATCCTGTTTCTGCGACAGATCCGGCTGCATACTGTACTCCATTTTCTGTTTCTGCCAGTCCGGATCATTGCCATCTACCCATGTGATCACAAAATCAATTTCCGGAATGTTATTGTCGCGTGTCATAATAATCTCCATTTCTGCCCAGCAAACATCTTTTTCATCTGCTTAATAAATTTCACTGTTATCATGATAAAACAAATCCTGCAAAATGAAAATCCTATTTATCTGCTTAATTTATATTTTTTTAAGAAATACTGGTTTTTCCCTGTTTTAAGGCATTTCCGTTTCTTTTGTTAGCACTCATTAAAAAAGAGTGCTGATTTTCTATTGACTTTTGAAATTTGCGGTTATAATATTAGATTCAGGCAGCAGCGAGGCGGATCTGCACAGTGCATTTTATTACGATTATAAAGGAGTGTTGTAATATGGCAGACAAAGATGGAAATCTTTCAATTAACAGCGATAATCTGTTCCCGATTATCAAAAAATGGTTATATTCCGATCACGACATCTTCTTCCGTGAGCTGATCAGTAACGGATGTGATGCGATCACAAAATTAAAAAAACTCGAAATGATGGGCGAATATACATTACCGTCTGACTACAAACCGGAGATCCACGTTGTTGTAAATCCGGAGGAAAAAACCTTAAAATTTATCGATAATGGTCTTGGTATGACCGCAGACGAGGTTGAGGAATACATCAACCAGATCGCATTTTCCGGTGCAACAGATTTCATTGAAAAATACAAAGACAAAGCAAACGACGATCAGATCATCGGTCACTTCGGACTTGGCTTCTACTCCGCATTCATGGTAGCTGATCAGGTAACGATCGATACATTATCCTACAAAGACGGCGCAACGGCTGTTCACTGGTCCTGCGACGGCGGTACTGAATTTGATATGGCTGATGGCACCAAAGAAGGCGTCGGTACAGAGATCACCCTTTTCTTAAACGAGGATTCCGTTGAATTTTCCAACGAGTACCGTGCAAGAGAAGTCATCGAAAAGTACTGCTCTTTCATGCCGACTCCGATCTTCCTTGAGAAGGCAAACGCTGAGACAGAATATGAGACGATCGACGCCGCTGATAAATTAGACACAGACACCGTCGTTGAGACGATCCATGAGGAAGCAAAAACAGAGGAGAAAGAAAACGAAAACGGCGAAAAAGAAGTTGTTGAAGTTTCTCCTGCAAAAGATAAATTAAAGATCGTAAAGCGTCCGGTTCCATTAAACGATACCAACCCTCTCTGGGCAAAGAGTCCGAACGAATGCACCGACGAAGAATACAAAGCATTTTACCGCAAAGTATTCTTAGATTACAAAGAACCATTGTTCTGGATCCACTTGAATATGGACTATCCGTTCAACTTAAAGGGTATCCTGTACTTCCCGAAGATCAATACCGAGTATGATTCCATTGAGGGAACCATCAAACTTTACAACAATCAGGTATTTATCGCCGATAACATCAAGGAAGTCATTCCTGAATTCTTAATGCTCTTAAAAGGTGTGATCGACTGCCCGGATCTGCCGCTTAACGTATCCAGAAGTGCACTGCAGAACGATGGTTTTGTAAAGAAGATCTCCGAGTACATCACCAAGAAAGTAGCTGACAAGCTGATCGGTATGTGCAAGACGGATAAAGAAAATTACGAGAAATACTGGGACGACATCAGCCCGTTCATCAAATTCGGCTGTCTGAAAGATACCAAGTTCTGTGACAAGATGAACGATTACATCCTGTTCAAGAATCTGGATGATAAATATCTCACTCTTCCGGAACTCTTAGTCAAAGAGGAAGAAAAGAAAGACGAAAACAAAGATGAAGCTGAGGTATTAGATGCTGACGGCAATCCAATCAAAAAGGAAAGCACCGATGCAGCAGATGAGAATACTGAGGAAAAAGATGAGCGCAAGGTAATCTACTATGTAACTGACAAACTTCAGCAGGGTCAGTACATTAAGATGTTCAAAGAGCAGAACATGGACGCTGTCATCTTAGACCACAACATTGATACTTCCTTCATCTCACAGCTTGAGCAGCGCAATGAGCATTATAAATTCATGCGTATTGATGCAGATGTCACAGAATCCTTAAAGGACGAGACTTCCGCTGAGGACTTAAAGGCTGAGACAGATACCCTGACTGATGTGTTTAAAAAAGCTTTAAACAACGATAAACTGACTGTCAAAGTTGAGAAGCTGAAAAATGCGGATATCGCTTCTGTCATCACGCTTTCCGAGGAAGGCAGACGTATGCAGGATATGATGAAGATGTATGCAATGAACGGCATGGGCGGCATGGATCCGAACATGTTTGCTGCGGATCAGACCCTGACCTTAAATGCAAACAATGAACTTGTAAAATATATCTTTGAGCACAAAGATTCCGAGCATGTTCCGATGTTCTGTGAACAGCTTTACGATCTTGCAATGCTTTCCAACCAGCCGCTGTCTGTTGACGCTATGGCAAAATTTGTACAGCGCAGCAATCAGATCATGATGCTTTTAGCAAAATAATTTTTACAGAATACAAGCCCCTGCAAAACCTGTAGATACGAGTTTTGCAGGGGCTTTCTCATGCTGTTTTTTATCGTGCTTATACCTGAATTTCTATAAAAATATTATTTTGCTGCCGTATAGATTGCGATCATATCTTCCACATCCAGATGCTTTACTTTTCCAAGATTGCCTCTGACTGCCGCATTACACTTTTCTGCCAGTTCTTTTATCTGTTCTTCTGTCGGCGCAATGCCAAGTTCCGTTAATGATGTCGGCATATGGATTTCCCGGTAAAAATCCTCCATTGCAGCAATGCCTGCCTCTGCCGTCTTCTGTTCTGTCTCCTGCGGCTCCACACCCATAACGTGCTCTGCAAACTGCACAAATCGTTCAATACGCTCCCCGCAGACATAGCGTGCCCAGCTTCCCCAGATCGCGGCAAGCCCTGCTCCATGTGCCACATCAAACATTCCACCAAGCTCGTGTTCTAATTTGTGCGTTGCCCAGTCACCACCATCCGTTCCGCAGCCGGTCAGTCCATTATGGGAAAGACTTCCCGCCCACATGACTTCCGCGCGCGCATCATAATTTTCCGGCTCTTTTACAAGGATTTTTGCATTTCTGATCACCGTGCGCATCAGTGCTTCACTGATTCCATCCGTCAGTTCCATGTTTTCACCGTGGTTGAAATAGCGTTCCATCGTATGCATCAGGATATCCGTGCATCCGCATGCTGTCTGATACGGTGGAAGCGTCATCGTAAGCTCCGGATCTAAAACAGCAAACTTTAATCGGCTGTAATCGGTCGTGCATCCTCTCTTCATGCCGCCATCTTCCTTTGTTATTACGCAGGAACCGCTCATCTCACTTCCCGCCGCCGCGATCGTAAGCACTACACCGATCGGCAGACATGCAGTCGGTTTCCGTTTAAAATCAAAGAAATCCCACACGTCTCCTTCATTTGCAACACCATATCCGATCGCCTTTGCGGAATCAATGACACTTCCGCCGCCGACGGCAAGGATGAAATCGACATTTTCTTTTTTACAGAGTGCGATTCCTTCATACACCAGAGAAAGTCTCGGGTTTGGAACGACACCGCCCAATTCGACGTAAGTGATCCCCTCTTTATCAAAGATTGCCTCGATCCTGTCTAACAGACCGGAGCGTCTGGCACTGCCGCTTCCATAATGGATGAGAACCTTTTTACAGTTCTGTTCTTTTATCAGGTTTCCAACTTTTTGTTCCGCACCTTTTCCGAAAACAACTTTTGTCGGTGCATAATAATTAAAATCGTTCATTTTGCTCCTCATTCCCACATGTAAAAGTTCTTATTTTCTCTTTTCATAACTACTTCTAGTTATATAAGCTATTATCGGTAAGAAAACGTATCTGCTTTAGTCTGAACAAGCTCGCAGGAAACCATCACCGGTTCTCTGCGGGCTTACACTCTCTTATCGTATCTTCTTATTATATATCTGTCTGACAAACTATCTACATTGAAATTTTATCAAGTATTCCGGTCAGATGTGCGATCGTCACCCCATAATTTGTCATCGGAACCTGCTGTTTTTTGGCACGGTCGATCCGCGACATCACATATTTGCGGTTAAACATGCATGCACCGCACTGGATGATCAGATCATAGCCGGATAAATCCTGTGGAAAATCCGTTCCACTCATGATGTCTACGGTAATGCCCTCTCCTGCGCGCTTTTTTAACATGCGCGGGATTTTGACTCTTCCGATATCTTCCTGCAGTGGCGCATGGCTGCAGCATTCTGCGATCAGAACATGCGATTCATTTGTCAGGGAATCTAACATTTTTGCACCTTCCACATAGTAAGGAAGATCTCCTTTATACGCTGCAAACAAAACAGAAAATGAGGTCAGCATGCTCTCTTTCGGCTTGTGCTCATACACATAGCCGAATACCTGTGAGTCTGTGATGATCAGTTTCGGCGGTTCTTTTAAGGCTGCAAGTGCCGGCAATAGTTTATCTGTTGTCACACTCATGACCAGGCACTTTTTATCCAAAAGTTCCCGTAATGTCTGCACCTGCGGCAGGATCAGACGTCCTTTCGGCGCCTGGATATCCTGCGGCATGACCAGTAAGACGAAATCTTCTTCCGTGACGAGATCTCCCGTGATCAGCCTATCTCCGTAATTTTCCGGCACAAGGCGGGCGAGTTCTTCCCTGACTGTGTCGATCCCTGCCCCCGTTTTGGCACTGACTGTGAGCGCCTGTTTTCCTGTTTTTTCTTTGATATAAGAAGCAAATTCGTCCGTATGCGGATCAATATCTGCTTTCCCGACGAGGAACAAAACAGGCGTATTTTTTTCTTTCAGAAACTGATACCACTTTAATTCTTCTGTGAGATCCGGTAAGTTCTCCTGATTTTTCTCGGACGACTGTTGTAATTTTTCTTTTGCATCTTTCGTCTCTGAAGCATCCTCTCTGCAGGCATCCGCGCCAGATACCACGATCACAGCGATATCCGCCTTTTCCGCTGCCAGTTTCGTTTTCTCCACACGGCGTTCCCCAAGCTCAGTCTCATCATCAAATCCCGCTGTGTCAATAATCACACAGGGACCAAGCGGACTGATCTCCATCGGCTTATAGACCGGATCCGTCGTCGTTCCGGCAACATCTGCAACAATGGAGACTTCCTGATGTGTGAAGGCGTTGATAAAAGAAGATTTCCCGCTGTTTGTTTTCCCGAACACACCAATATGCAGACGGTTGCTGCCTGGTGTATCATTCAGTGTTCCTGCCATAGTACTCCTCATTTCCCTTAGAATCTGAAATCACGTTTTCCCTCTGCGATATCGTGGATGTGCTCGTATGCAGTCTGTTTTACTTTCGGATTCGGAATTTTTTCAAGTTCTCTGTCGATCAGCTCCATACCAAGACGTTTTGTCTCTTCGCTTGCATAATCTTCCAGATATTCTTTTAATGTCATCAGCGCATTCGGGTGACAGCAGTTTAAGATCTGCATGTTTTTACAAAGTGCCATAAAACGGTCACCGGTTCTTCCCTCGCGGTAACATGCAGTACAGAAACTTGGGATATACCCCAGTTTGATCAGCCAGTTCACAACTTCATCTAAGGTTCTCTGGTCGCTGACATCAAACTGCTCACTGGTCACTTCTCCCTCTTTTTCCGGCTCTGCGTAGCCGCCGACGCTTGTTTTTGATGCACCGCTGATCTGGGAAACGCCAAGCGGAAGGACTTTGTTTCTCACTTCCTGGCTCTCTCTTGTTGAGATGATCATTCCGGTATATGGCACGGAAACACGGATCAGAGCACAGATCTTTGCAAATGTGTCGTCAGAGATGCCATTGTCAAATGCAGACGGATCAATGTCATCTGCATGCTTGATTCGCGGTACACTGATAGTATGCGGTCCGACTCCATGTACTGCCTCTAAGTGTTCTGCGTGCATCAAAAGTCCTGCAAACTCATAACGGTAAAGGTCAAGTCCAAACAATACGCCAAGTCCTACATCATCAATTCCGCCCTCCATTGCACGGTCCATCGCCTCTGTGTGATATGCGTAATCGTGTTTCGGTCCGGTCGGATGCAGCTTTTCATAGCTTTCTTTATGGTAAGTCTCCTGAAACAGGATATAAGTTCCGATTCCAGCTTCTTTTAATTTGCGGTAATTTTCCACGGTCGTTGCAGCAATATTGACATTGACACGGCGGATCGCACCGTTTTTATGTTTGATGCTGTAGATGGTCTTGATGCACTCTAAGATATATTCGATCGGGTTGTTGACCGGATCTTCGCCCGCCTCAATGGCAAGACGTTTATGTCCCATATCCTGCAATGCAGTAACTTCTTTTACGATGTCTTCCTGCGTCAGTTTCTTTCTTGCAATGTGTTTGTTTTTCAGATGATACGGACAGTATACACAGCCGTTCACGCAGTAGTTTGACAAATAAAGCGGTGCAAACAATACGATACGGTTTCCGTAAAAATCTTTTTTGATCTGCTCTGCAAGTGCATAAACTTCCTGGATTTTTTCAGGAATCTCACATGCTAAGAGGACAGATGCCTCCCTATGATTTAAGCCCTTTCTTAATTTTGCCTTCTCGATGATCTCATCGATCAGTGCCACATTGTCCTTGTTGGCATCTGCATAGGCAAGTGTCTCTCTGATCTCCTCATCTGAAATAAACTCTTCTGCTTTTAATGATTTTGCGCTATACATACATTCTTCCTTTCTTTCCGGTCAGTTTGCGCCCGCTTGCTTTCCGGTTAGTGTATTTTTATATGGACGACAGACTGCTCTTTTTGCAGAACTGTCGTATAAAACCAGTAGATCCGCCTTAAGTCTGCTGGCTTTTTGTCAATTTGTGATTTCTGAAGTTATCTTATGTCCGCCCGTTCTGTCTCACAGATGGCTGATACTTTCCATTCTGCTTCCTTATGGCTGAAAATCGCCCCTGTTTACGGCTACCTGATAGCCAATGCTTTCCATTCGTTTCTGCATGCAGAAGCGGCACTCTGCTGCCTCGTCACCGGTGCAGATCTTATTATCATATAATTTATATTTCTCCCGCACGGCAACCGGGGATAAATTCGGCATGACGACATTTGCTCCCGCTAAAATTCCAAGCTCCCTGCCCTTGGGATGAATCGTTCCAAGCGCTGTGGTCGCCGGGAGAAGTACATGCGGATGGATCAGTCTGATAATGGAAAGCAGCCGCAGTGTCATCTCCATAGTGCCCGCTGTCTCAGTACCAAACGGCGTATCTTTCTGCGGGATAAACGGACCAATACCGACCATCTGCGGTTTCAATCTACGGATAAACTGCAGATCTTCCCACAGGGTATCTACGGTCTGATAAGGCGAACCTACCATAAATCCGCATCCGGTCTGATATCCGATTTCTTTTAAATCTCTAAGACAGCGCATCCGGTTCTGATAGGACATCTCTGCCGGGTGCAGTTTCTTATAATGTGCCTCATCTGCCGTCTCGTGGCGCAGCAGATACCGGTCTGCCCCCGCATCAAAATATGCCTGATAGCTCTCTCTTGATTTTTCTCCGATAGAAAGTGTCACCGCACAGTCGGGATATTCTGCCTTTATCTTTGAAACGATCTGACAGATCTTTTCATCGGTATAAAATCCATCCTCCCCACCCTGCAGTACAAAGGTGCAAAATCCCAGCTCATATCCGATTTTACAGCAGGAAAGAATCTCTTCTTCCGTCAGCCGGTAGCGGTCTGCGTGGCAGTTACTTCTGCGGATTCCACAGTAAAGGCAGTCATTTTTGCAGTAATTTGTGAACTCAATCAGTCCGCGGATGTAGACATTTTTTCCATAGATGCGGTCACCTGTGTTCCGCGCACGCTGTTTTAAATCCTGTATCATCGCATCGTCCTCTGTGGCAAGAAGAAATGCAAGCTGTTCCTTTGTGATATCTGCTGTCTTTTCTATTGTCTCTGACAGATTTCTAAAATTCTGCGCTGACATGCCATAGTTTTTCTGTGTGTTTTTGTCTGGTGTTCTCTGGTTTTGTAACATAAATTTATCCCTGTCCGATCATAATGGTCTTTCTGCTAGTGAGATTGGGCATCCGACATATATTTCTTTTGATTTTGCCCAATGTGTATATTTTCAATTCATATCCACGCCAGTTTATGCCATGCCAACATTCGAATACACCGTCTTTGCCGTGATTCCATCAAGTCTGCCGATTTTCCCGGAAAGTGCATTGATAACATCCTGCGGCGCATCGATTGCAACGCTGATGATATGCACATTCCGCTCACGGTATGGCAGCCCCATCCGTCCGATAATATACGAGCCGTATTCATGCAAAAGTTTATTTAGTTCCGGCGTGGAATCCATATTTTCAACGATGATCCCGATCAAAGCTACTCTTGTATCCATTCGTTTCCTCCCTGATTATCAAATTTATATGATTTTCATACACGAATCTATGATACAGATTTTGGAATAAAAAAACTGTACCCCTAATTTCAGGTACAGCCTAATAAGAGTCGCATTGCGCCTCTTACATTTTCCATTTATGCCATACCTTTCATCTCAAGTGATTCTTTTGATGTCAGCGTCTTTTCTTTTTCTAATAAACAATCTTGTGCAAAAAGAACTTTACATGTGCTCTTTGCAAAGATTTACAATCTCAATTTAGATGCATTTTACGGGCAAATTTCTTATTATAACAATACCCTCTGCATACACAAAAATTATACAGCAAAATTTTTTGCCTATATAAGTATTATGTATACAAAGGGTATCATGATTTTTTAGGAATTGCAATTATGTTTCGATTCTGTACGATATAAAATACAAAAAATGTGTTACTGTTCACACATACTGTGTGAGCAGTAACGATTACAGCCCATTTTAAATGCATCTTCGATGCATGGGGCTGTAATCTGGCATGATATAGTCTTTGGCGCACAGCTTGACAGCAAGTGTCAAGCTTGCGAGTGAACAGTAACAAAAATGTTACTCTTTACGGCACCGGCTCTTCCTCCGGCACCTCGATCTCTTTGATCATCGTCTCATTTCCACATAAAAGCCAGGTATGTTCCCCGCCGCACTCCGGGCAGATCTTACCATGTGCTACGGTATCATATTCGCAGCCACAGTCATCACAATGTGTCACTGCATGGATTGTCTCGATATTTAACTCACTACCGGATAAAACCTCTGTGCGGTCCGCCGCCCAGCGCCAGCAGTCTGTGAGATAAGACGGCACGATGCCGGACACTTCCCCGATGGAAAGTGTCACAGCCGAAACCTTTGTCAGTTCATTTTCCTGCGCGATCTCCTCCACGCTTTTGATCACATGAAATACGATTCCAAGTTCATGCATTCGCGTTATTTCTCCTTTTTTCCAAAACGGATCTTCACTTCACGTTTTAACATATAAGGAAGAATTGCCTTCATCTTGTCCTCCGCTTTTACCATACGGCTGCACTCCGGCAGCTCGCGGTGCAGATGGATCGCATCAAATTCACACTTTGTCGTGCAGACACCACAGCCGATACACTTGTTCGGATCGACCACGGAAGCTCCACATCCAAGACAACGCGCAGTCTCGATCTTCACCTGCTCCTCGGTCAGTGTCCTGTGTGCATCGCGGAATGATCTGTGCGCATCAATCTTGTCATCCATTGCAGGACGCTGTCTCTTTGCACTGTCATATCCTTCCAGGGCAAGATTTTCCTTATCCAGTTCGATAAACTGACGGCGGTTTCTTCCGATCGTCATGCTTGCGTTTTCATGTACAAAACGGTGAATGGACTCTGCACCTTCTTTTCCGGCTGCGATCGCATTGATTGCAAAACTCGGTCCGGTATAGACATCTCCACCGACAAAGATATCCGGTTCTGCGGTCTGGTAAGTAAGCGGATCTGCTACTGCTCCGTTTCCTCTTCCAAGTTCCACTTTAGAGCCTGCCAAAAGGTCACCCCAGAGAATGCTCTGTCCAATACTTAAGTATACATGCTCACATTCCACGGTCATTGTCTCATTCTCATCGAACTGTGGGTTAAAACGTCCAGTCTCATCTTTGACGGAAACACATTTTTTCAGCACGATGCCACGCACTTTACCGTTTTCTGTCAAAATCTCTTTCGGACCCCAGCCACAGTGAACGGCAGCTCCCTCTTCTTTGACTTCTTCCACCTCATCTTTGGATGCCGGCATCTCTTTTTCAGACTCTAAGCAGAACATGGAAACTTCGTTGGAACCACAGCGTGCCGCTGTACGTGCCACATCGATTGCCACGTTACCGCCACCGATGACAACAGATCTGCCATCCACGCGGTAGTCTTCGTTTCCACCGGATACGATATGTAAGAAATCAACCGCACTCATTACACCCGCGGCATCCTCGCCCGGAATGCCTGCTTTGCGGCTTCCCTGGCAGCCGATTGCAATATAAAATGCCTGATATCCCTGCGCGCGCAGTTCGTCTAACGAAATATCTTTTCCAACTTCCACGCCGCATTTGATATCCACACCAAGTTCACGCATCACTTCGATTTCAGCATCCACAACATTTTTCTCTAATTTAAAAGAAGGAATACCGTAAACGAGCATTCCACCCGGACGTTCATTTTTCTCAAATACAGTCGGTTTGTAACCTCTGGCTGCCAAATAAAACGCACAGCTTAAACCAGCCGGGCCACCACCAATGATTGCAATCTTCTGTGGGAAAGTTCCACGGTTTGACGGCTGTACGACCGGTGGAATGTAACGTGTATCTGAATTCAGATCCAGTTCTGCGATAAATTTCTTGACATCATCGATCGCAACTGCCTGGTCCACAGTTCCTCTTGTACATGCATCCTCACAGCGGTGGTTGCAGACACGGCCGCAGACTGCCGGGAACGGATTTTCCTTTTTGATCAGGGCAAGGGCATCTGTGTATCGTCCCTGTGCCGCCATCTTTAAGTATCCCTGTACTGCGATATGTGCCGGACATGCCGTCTTACACGGTGCCGTTCCGGTATCATAACAGTTGATGCGGTTGTTATCACGGTAATCCATATCCCATTTTTCCGGTCCCCACTTGGTATTATCCGGCAGCTCGTGTTTCGGATAGGTGATGGTTCCATCTTTCGTACAGAGTTTCTGACCCATTTTTACGGCACCCGCCGGACAGTACTCTACGCAGCGTCCACATGCAACACAATCCTTTGTTTCAACCTTTGCCACATAAGCAGAACGTGACATGTTCGGTGTGTTAAATAACTGTGAAGTACGAAGTGCATTACAGATATTTACATTACAGTTACAGATGGCAAAAATCTTGTCCTCGCCGTCAATGTTTGTGATCTGATGAACAAATCCGTTATCCTCCGCACGCTGTAAGATTTCCATTACCTTTTCACGTGTAATGTAATGTCCCTTGTTTGTCTCGACTAAATAGTCAGCCATATCGCCGACACCGATACACCAGTCTTCCGGATCATCCGCGCATCCCTCGCCCAAAACACCGCGGGAATAACGGCAGGAACACGGACCTGCTGCATATTTTCCATCATATTTATCCAACCAGTGGGAAATATGCTCGACACTGACAGACTCATTTTCCGTCTCGATCGCTTTCTCAACCGGGATAACGTGCATACCGATTCCAGCGCCTCCTGGCGGTACCATCGGTGTTACTTTCTGCAATGGTAAAAATGCCATGCGCTCAAAGAATGATGCAACTTCCGGGTGCTCTTTAATCTGATCTAACTTCATGTTAAAAAACTCTGCACTTCCCGGTACATACATCGGAAGGACATACTGCTTCTCGTGTTTCGGATTCTCCCAGTTGTACTCTAAAAGACCGATGTTACTCATTTCCTGCAACAGTTCTTCTAACACTTTTTCTTCTTTTCCGGTTGCTTTTACGGCCTGTGCTAATGTCATCGGTTTGCGCACTTTCATTTTCAGTGCAACTTCTGCCATCTCATCCGTCACAAGTGCTTCTAATCCATAATATTCCGGATCTTCGGCTGTCACTGTATGACCGATACGGTCGGTGATCTTCTGTCCTAATTTTAAGATCAGCTCTCTCGGCTGTTCCGGTGGTGTGTACTCAAACTTTTTCATGCGTGTTCCTCCTCTTTCCATGCAGCGGTCTCTTTTTTCAGCCAGTCTGCCCATTCTTCCATACCTTCACCTGTCTTTGCACAGATCGGGATGATCTTTGCATTCGGATTGCGCATCAGGATGTTCTTTTTACACTGCTCTAAGTCAAAATCAAAATATGGCATCACATCGATCTTGTTGATCAGCACGACATCGCAGATGGAAAACATCAGCGGGTATTTTAAAGGTTTGTCATGTCCTTCCGGTACGGATAAGATCATCGCATTTTTCACTGCACCTGTATCGAACTCCGCTGGACATACCAGATTGCCGACATTCTCTAAAATAACCAGTTCCACATCATCTGTTCCAAGTCCTTTTAATCCCTGTCTCGTCATATCTGCATCCAGATGACACATGCCGCCTGTATGAAGCTGGATTGCCTTTGCTCCGGTCTTTAAAATTGTTTCCGCATCCACGTCAGAGTCGATATCTGCCTCCATGACACCGATCTTCAAGTCATCTTTCAGTGCCTCGATCGTGCGTGTCAGCGTCGTTGTCTTGCCTGATCCAGGCGATGACATCAGGTTCAACAAGAACACGCCGTCTTTTTTCAGTTCTTCGCGAAGCAATGCTGCCTGCTTGTCATTGCTCTCGAAAATGCTCTGTTTTACTTCCAGAATCCGTACATTTCCCATGATAATCTCCATTTCTTTTGTAACATTTTTCGCCTTATCTGTTACTTATAGATAAATTCTATCATTTTAGGGTGGTTGTGTCAATAAATTCTGGTCATACCAGTGTGCCAATTTTTTAGAATTTGTTTAGAATTACCATAGAAAGCATAGATTTATTCCATAAAAATTAGATACAATATGCTTGTCCATACAACTTATAACACCAGACATTCTCATTTTATCTGCGTGCAATCGGCGTATACAAAACGGACAAAGGAGATTATTTATGAATACAACAAAAGATAACAGCACCATCTTATTCTGCGACTATTACAAGCAATGGATCACCGTATACAAAGAAGGTGCCATAAGAACTGTAACTATGAAAAAATATCTGATGGCTCATCACTGGCTCGAGAAACTGGTTCCCGATCTTATCATCAGCGATCTTGACCGAATCTCCTATCAGAAACTACTAAATGATTATGCTTCTACACACGAGCATCAGACCACTCTCGATTTCCATCACCATATAAAATGTGCCGTACTTGATGCCGTCGATGAAGGACTGATTTCCAGAGATCCTACCAGAAAAGCTATTATTAAAGGAAAACAGCCAGGAGACAAAAAGATCAAATATCTTAACCAGTTTGAATTACACAAATTAATTGAAGATTTAACCCTAGAGCAGGAAATTTCATGGGACTGGTTCATTCTTCTGGTTGCTAAAACAGGCATGCGATTTTCTGAGGCGCTTGCTTTAACACCAAAAGATTTCGATTTTGCACATCAGTCACTTTCCATCTCTAAAACATGGGACTACAAAGGCGACGGCGGTTTTCTTCCTACAAAAAACACTTCCTCTGTAAGAAAAATTCAAATTGACTGGCAGACCGTCATGCAATTTTCCAACCTGCTCAAAAACCTTCCAGAGGACGAACCCATCTTTGCAGGTACGACCAAAGTGTATAACTCTACTCTAAACGGAATACTGGCACGCCATTGTAAAAACGCCGGCATCCCAGTCATCGCTATACATGGCCTCCGCCATACCCATGCCTCTTTACTTTTATTTGCCGGAGTTTCCATTGCGAGTGTTGCCCGCCGGTTAGGTCATTCCAGTATGACAACCACCCAAAAGACCTATCTGCATATCATACAGGAACTTGAAAGCAAAGATGTCGATATCATCATGCGCTCATTATCAAACTTAAATTAATATTAAATATATACGCCGATTCTAAAATAGCTGCCGCATTTTCAGCGACAGCTATTTTTACGTCTTGCATAATTAATCAAGTAATGGAAGAACACTTTCCATCAGATTATCTTTAAAATCCTCTATCATTTCTTTTCTGAATTTAAATTTGGGCATTGGTTCTGCTTCATTGTTTTTATATGATGTATAATCCGCTTTTTCCTTTAGATTATTTTCATTTGCAAGTTCTCCATCCCTAAAGTTATATACCTCATACCGGACCGTTTCAAAATCTACATACCATTTATTGGCAAAATCTTCTATCTCTTTGTCAATCGCCGCATATCTCATTTCATTAACGATCACAGAGATATCCTGTCCAATATATTTTGTCTTATCCTTTTCAATTTCATCAACTATCGAACCTAACAATGCACTGAGTTTTGGATTATCCTTTGAAAAATCCTCTATCAATCCCCGGATCAAACTCATGTCATGCTCAAAATCTGCCTCTTTAAAATTATTTTCGGACTGATCTAAGGATTCCACGACTCCCTGCAGCAGTTCAATAATATATTCAAAATCTACTCTCAGCTTGTTATATGCAACCAGATCATAATCATCCAAAACCGGATTATCCTCATCAGACTTATCTTCTTCTGTCTTCTTTAATTCTTCCATCACATTATGATACACTGCTGCATAATTTTCATATTCTTCTTCCGAAAATTCATATTCCACAAGGATTTCATCCCTGTAATTCGAAAATGCCTTCAAGTGGGCAAAATCATGATCTAATGCCCGAAACATATGCACAAAAGCTTTTTTCTGTTTTTTAGACAATCCTGCTATATCTGCTGGTGTACTCGCAAGCGCATGTATTGTTTTCACTGATATGGCAAATGAACGCAGCACATCATCCCAATCTTCTGCTATCGGACTTCCATCGCCACCTCTGGAATACAATTTTAACGCATAATTGATTGCATTTTTAAAATCTCCTGGCGATTGAAACGTTACCACCTGCCCGTATTGCTTATTCGGATCATATAACCGATTGGTACGTGAAAATGCCTGAATCAGATCCTGTGGACTCATCGGCTGACGATCCATAAATAACGTTGACAGACACGGTGCATCAAATCCCGTCAGCAGACGATCAACTACAATCACAAGATCTAACTGCTGGCTTCTTTCCATATATCTCTTCTCTTTTCGCGCCAGACGGTCATTCAGATTGCTGTTGTAAGCGTTGATTCCTTCAATCTTATAACTCGTTCCAAACATGACATTATAATCATCCATAGACTCCTGCATTTTATCCTGGTAAACCTTTGATGTCTCTTCATTTTCAGATAAAGAATATGTGATTGCAAATTTAGGAAAATCCGGCATTGCACGGCTAATATCTTCATGAATCTTTAATTCGTCCTGTCCCGCTTTTATTTTTTTCAACAGTTCATAATATTTCTGCGCCTTTGGTATGGAATTAACCGTCAAAATCCCCTCATACGTTTTTCCCTTTACATTTTGCATGCCAAACTTTGTATAGGACTGATTCAATATCACATCAAGCACTCTGCGCATATGTTCTTCTGTGTCAAATACTGATAAGTCCGCATTTGCATTTTTCGGACCAAGATTTTCAATCATAAATCCCAGAACCGCCTCATCGTGAATCGCCTCTTTTATCGTATAACTGTGCAAGCATTTACCATATAACTGCTCTGTTGTCTGCGGTAAATCTCCCTTTTGCTCATACTTGTTTTCCTCAAAAATCGGCGTTCCTGTAAAACCGTACCACAGAGAACTGCAAAAAAATCGTTCCAACAATCTCTTCGTCTCCGGTGTTACCGCTCTATGACATTCATCCACTACAAAAGCAACCTTCAGATTTTTTATCTTTTCGTACTCTTTGGTACCTTCCTGCAGGCGTTTATTAACCATTGTCTGCATCTTCTGCCTTGTTGTTACGATCATCTGGCGATTTCCATCAGTCAGTTTTTTTATCAACGTGTCTACATAATCAGTATCATCAACATCAATCGTATCATTGTCTGCATAAGACTGAAATGCCATCTTTGTCTGTAAATCAAGATCTTTTCTATCAATCAGAAAAATTGTCTTTTCTATCGATGGAATATCCATCAGCAAATTACGTGTTGCCTTATAAGAAGTCATTGTTTTTCCGGAACCGGTGGTATGCCAGATAAATCCCGATTCTCCTCTCCTTGAAGCTGCCCGCATTGCTTCAATTGCATGTATCTGATATGGTCGCAGGATCAACAGCTTCTTCTTATCATTATCTAATACCGTATATTTTGTTACCATCTCATGTGCTTCCGGTATTTTTAACACTGCCTCAGCAAAATCAATATAATCACATACCGGCAAATTTTCCTTATCAATCCATCCGGTTATAAACTTTTTATTTAATTCCGTATCTCTTGCTGCAGAAAAATACTTTGTATCAACGGCATTGCTTACCACAAACATTTGCACATTGGAAAACATTCCATGAAATTTCCCCTCTGCTATGTACTTTTTAATCTGCCGGTATGCATCCATATAAGAATGTTCTTTATTCTTCAATTCAATATGAATCATCGGGATTCCATTAATCAGAAGCGTTACATCAAATCTTCTGTCACGATTATCATTCTCCTCACCAGTCGCAAATGCCTGATACTGATTGATCACTTCATATACACTGGTTCCCCCCGCAATATGTTCATTGTTCATCACAAGTAAATGTAACGTTTCGTTTCCCCTCTGCACATGCACATATACCTTGCCATTCTCTCCAACCAGCCATTTCCCGGCATCATAGAAGGAGGCATGTGAAAGATCATTCTTCACTTTTGCAAATTCAGAGTCAGATAATGGGGTATCATTTAATTTTGCCTTATTATTCTGCTCTAAAATGTATTTAAAGTTGTTCCAAAGCTGCTCTTCTGTCCGGATATCCGGCCGATATGTCCACTGCGACTCACCACTGCATAACTGATCGATCAATCTTTTTTCAATGACTGCTTCTAATTCTGCCATAATTTTTCCTTTCTCCTTAGGAAACATGAAATGCTTTGATTTTTACACCATCTAACTTAAAACATGTCCTTCTTCATAAGAACATTTCAGATAATCAGGATTGCTATAATAAAAGCTTGAATTAAAGTCTGAAATCTCATCACTCATAAAAGAGTTATATACCTTGCGCAATGTCTCTATTACATTATCTTCCATGACATCTAAGATAAGTCTTTGATAAACTCTGCCTATAGATGTCACAGATGGCACAGCATAACGACAAGCTGATACATTATTATAATTCCCATTTGAAATGTTATAATCCTCAACCCATTCATCACATATTTGTTCCATAGAAAGACAATGATTGACAGACGCAGCTTTTAACTGGTGCTCGATATCATCATCAGACAATTTATTTATGATATCCCGGACATGATTATGTGTACTTCTGGCAACAAATTCTATTACCGTACACACATAAAACAAATTGTCATGTATCAGATCTTTCATATATCGTCTCACTCCTTTCGTATTTCAGACAGGCAAGTGCCTGAATAGTGTGAAAACTAATCTGATGCGTTGGGTGTTTAAATTTTGCATATTCCCAAAAAACTTTACGGGAAATAAGTCCGCTCAAAAAATCGTTTACAAAATTCCAAATCGTATCATCTGCCATAGGTCCCTCTACAATATCGTAATCATGTAATTTTCCAGAGCGACATTCTGCAATAAAATCAAGCCATTCATCAGACATTTTATCAAATTTCTTTATCTTTAATTTGGGATTTTCTATATATTCATAGCAATTTATTACTCCATTTTTATGTCGTCTTTCAGCCCATCTGTATGCCTGTTCATAGTCGTTAGTACAATAAAATCCCCAGGAAAAATCTTTTGTGTATTTCGTTTTTCTTATTTCCGGGAATTCTACCATCTCTCCACTTCCATGATACACAATCATTTACTTTCACCCCCTTATAACCATTTACGTCATCTCTATTTTCTATATAATTTTAGCACACTTTCTTTACTTATACCTTTGGAAAATGTTCTTTAGCATATATTCTTTCAATTTTTTCAGCCAATTACACTTACGCTGATGAAGGGTGATAAGGTGGTCAATGTTGGAAAAATACTCTCCAATTTGTGCCTGTTCTTCAAATGATTTCGGTAAGATCATATCTGTCTCTTGAAGTGCGCTCTTTGATATTGATGTTACTTTTATTCCTTGCATTAACGGAATAAGCTGCTTGTGATATGCATCAGAATTTATATAGTAACCCATAAATTTAGGAGCATATTTTTCCTTAGGTCTGCATGGAATAGTATGTAATCCAGATAACAGTTTTACACCTTGGAAACCTACAATTTCACTGCATTTTCCAACGGTTGAATCCTCAGCTGTATCTGCAATAATGATGTCTCCATCCTGCAAAAAAGAACTGTTGTATTTTGTAGTCTGCGATTCATCGGTTATAAATGGTAATTCATCCTTGGAAACATCTATAAAGTCACCAAATTTGATCAGTACATCACCATAGTGAACGTTTTTAACAGCACCGGATTCATAATTCAAATCTGCTCTTGAAAAGGTATTATTCTGAAGTCCATCAAATACATCTTTGAACTTACGCTGTTCCCAATCATCCGT
>ENA-UOJA01000998-UOJA01000998.1-human-gut-metagenome-genome-assembly--contig:-C19-NODE-998-length-24857-cov-437.883638_pt1 | contig 24857 bp, 15 predicted proteins | sample MGYA00242337_ERZ723884 | MGnify/ENA metagenome assembly ERZ723884
TTTCAGGGGGTGCTTTCAGGGGGTGCACTTGTCTCAAGTGCACCAACCAAGCAGTTAGGAACTAATATTCTTTCAGTAGTTACTCTTTAGTTAGGTTGGTGCACTTGAGACAAGTGCACCCCCTGAAAATGCCATGAAAGTGCACCCCCTGAAAGGCAGCCTAACTTCTGTGTTAATCTGCGGAATCTGCGGGAGATTATTGATGACGGTTTGACTGTGGCGGAGGCCGGAGACCTCCGCTACGTCCAGTGGGTTACGGGTTATAGCGCACGAACGCCTCCATTGCCTCGTAGCAAGCCAAGCCCAGGCTGTGATACAGCTCGGCGGTAGCATGGTTGCGGTCTTCGGCGCGCTGCCAGAAGAGGCGCTCGTCGTTGCCGAGGAACGGTGCGCTCTCCATCTGAGAAGAGTGCTTGAGGATGCAGTTGCGCTTGCCGCGAAGCTCCTCCGGCGACATCGGCACACACATCTCGATGTTCTCGATTTCCCACTCAGCCCATGCGCCACGATACATCCAGATGCGGCAGTTGTCGAGCCACTTGGCACCTGCCTCCTTCTCGAGGTCGATGGCAGCCATCACGGCGTCGGTACACTTGCGGTGAGTGCCGTGCGGGTCGGCGAGGTCACCGGCTACGTATATCTGGTGAGGCTTAACCTGCTGGAGCAGTTCGCGAACGATCTTCACGTCAGCCTCGCCCATCGGCAGCTTCTCTATCTTGCCCGACTCGTAGAACGGAAGGTCGAGGAAGTGGACATGGTCGAGCGGAATGCCGTTGTAGGTGCAGGCTGTGCGAGCCTCGCCACGACGGATCAGGCCCTTGATGGTGCGCACCTCCTTGGTATCCATATCGCTCGGACGCTTCTGTGCGAAGAACTCCTTGATGTCGCCGTACATCTTCTTTATCACCTCGTCCTTGCTGTCGCAGAAGAGCTGGTTGAAGCCGTTGACGAAGTGCATGAAGCGTGTTACCTCCTCGTCGCCCACAGCGATGTTGCCCGATGTCTCGTAGGCGATGTGCACGTCATGGTTCTGCTGAACGAGTCGGCGGATGGTGCCACCCATAGAGATCACGTCATCGTCGGGGTGCGGCGAGAAGACGATGACACGCTTCTGTGCGGGCAGCGCACGCTCAGGACGGTTGGTGTCGTCGGCGTTCGGCTTGCCGCCAGGCCATCCGGTGATGGTATGCTGCAGGTCGTTGAAGATCTTGATGTTGCAGTTGTAAGCCGAACCGAAGAGGGCGAGAAGGTCTGAAAGGCCGTTCTCGTTATAGTCCTTGTTGGTGAGCTTGAGGATAGGCTTCTTCACGAGCTGGCAGAGCCAAACCACAGCGGCGCGTATCGTCTTGTCGGTCCACTCGCAGTTGGTGACGAGCCACGGATGAACGATACGTGTCAGCTTGCTGGCTGCAGCGAGGTCGATGACAAACTTGGCGTCGTTGTGTGTCTGCACGAACGAAGCAGGAACGGTGTCGGTGATGCCGCCCTCAACAATCTTCTGCACCACATCCGACTTCTCCTCGCCCCATGCCGTGAGGAACATCTTGTGGGCAGAGAGCAGCGTGTGAACACCCATCGTGATAGAGCACGGCGGCACCTGGTCGAGTGTGCCGAAGCTGTTGCTCATCTCCTCGCGAGCGGTCTGGTCGATGAGGATGATGCGGCTCTGCGAAGCGAGACTTGAGCCAGGCTCGTTGGCTGCGATGTTACCCATACGACCGATGCCGAGCAAGGCGATGTCGATGCCACCCTCAGCAGCGATGAGCTGTTCGTAGGCGCGGCAGTGATCGAACACCTCATCCTGAGCGATTGATCCGTCGGGGGTGTGTATATTCTCAGACTTAACGTCTACATGATCGAGAAAGCGATGGCGCAACTGGTTGATGGCGCTCTGTGCGCAGTTCTTGTCAAGCGGGAAATACTCGTAGGCGTTGAACACTACTACGTTGTCGAAGCTGAGTCCTGCCTTGTGGCGGCGGATAAGCTCCTCGTAGATAGGGTTCAGCGACAGACCGGTACCGAGGGCGAGCACGCACTTCTTGCCTGCTGCCTTAGCACGCTTGATTTCTGTCTCTACGGTGTCAGCGATAACCTTCGCGCCCTCCTCCACTTTCGGATAGATGTCGGTGAAGAGTTTCTCGCAACGTGTGATTTCAGAGCGTTCAACTGCCGTACGAGGGCGGTAGTATTGCTCCGGTACCTTATTCAATACAATCTGCGAACTTAAATTAAGTTTCATAATAGTGATTATTTAGTTGATAAGTTTACAATGGTGGTGAGATGGTGAGGTGGTGAGGTGGTGAGATGTGAGATGTGAGATGGTGGTAAGATGGTGAGATGGTGAGGTGGTGAGATATGTAATGTCAACACATCAACATCTCAACACAACAACATTCAACACTCACCACCTCAACATCTCACCACAACAACATTCTACACTCAACATCTCAACACAACAACATTCAACTACGGGCGGCACGCCGTAGTTGTAGCCCACTTCGACGGTTTCGGACCCATTACGAGTTCGAGTGTTCCGCCGTGGCGGATATCGTTGAAGTCGACGTAAGAGTTCTTGAGAGTCTTGCCATTGAGGCGAGCGCTCTGCACGTAGATGTTCTTGTCGGAGTTGTTCTTTGCCACGACGGTGAAGGTCTTGCCTCCGCCCACGTTCACGGTAGCCTTGTCGAAGAGCGGCGAACCGATTACGAAGCGACCGCCAACGGGGTCTACCTGGTAGAGACCTACCGACGAGAGGATGTACCAAGCCGACATCTGACCTACATCCTCGTTGCCAGAGAGTCCGTCGGGCTGGTCGAGATACATCTCGTTGAGCATCTTGCGCAGCAGCGGTGCCGCCTTGTCGGGGCGTCCGGCGTAGTTGTACATATATATAACATGGTGGCTCGGCTCATTGCCGTGAGCATACTGACCAGTCATGCCCGACATATCAGGCGAAGCGTTGTCGCCAGCCCAGCCTTCAACGAAGAAGAGCGAGTCGAGCTTAGACATGAATGCCTTGTCTGATCCGAAGAGCTTGATGAGTCCCTTCACATCGTGAGGCACGAGGAAGGTGTACTGCCATGCGTTGCCCTCGGTGTAGTCGTTGGTGCGGTGCTCGGCGAAGAACGGGTTGAACGGCAGGCGGAACTTGCCGTCGGTGTCTACAGCGCGGAGGAAGCGAGTCTCCGGATCGTAGTATTTCTTGTAAGAACGAGAGCGGTTGAAGAAGTACTCGTAGTCGTCCTTCTTGCCCAACAGCTTAGCCACCTTAGCCACACCGTCGTCGGCAGCGCAGTATTCGAGCGCCTTCGCTACGGTTTCGTTCTCGGGTTCGAGGTTCCAAGGAATGTATCCGTACTTCTTGAGCAGGCCGAGCGAGCGTATGTCCTTCATCTGTGTAGCCTTCAGAGCCTCAAGCGCCAGCTCCTTATCCTCTACGAAGCCCTTCATGGTGAGGTCGGCGAGCACGATTGCGCCCGGATTGCCCACCATACAGTCGGTCTCTGAGCCCATGAGATGCCATACCGGCAGACGTCCCTGCTGCTTGTAGATGTTGAGGAAGGTCTGGGCGAAGTCGCGCTGCATCTCGGGGAAGGCAACCGTCATGAGCGGATGAGCCGCACGATATGTGTCCCAAAGCGAGAGCGTGGTATAGTTGGTGAAGTCCGCCTTATGCACCTTGCCGTCGGCGCCGCGATACTCGCGGTCTACGTCGTTGAACTTAGAGCAAGAGGTCATAAGATGATACATCGCGGTGTAGAAAACGCGCTTCTTTGTGCGGTCGTTGGTCTGGATCTCGATGCGAGCGAGTTCGCGGTTCCAAGCCTCATCGGCTGACTTAACGGCTGCGTCGAAGTCCCAACCTGCCAACTCTGCCTGCATGTTCAGCTTAGCCTTGTCGATGCTCACCGGCGAGAGCGCCACCTTCACGAGTAGCGGCTTGGTGTTGTCGGCTACAGACACAACGACGCGCTCCATCGAGTCGAGACGATGGACGGTGACGGGCTGCGAGAAGTCGATAGAGAAATAGATGCGGCGGTCGGCTGCCCAACCGTTTGAGCGGCGGAAACCGGTGAGACGTGTAGCGCTCTCCTGCGTGAGCAGGCAATCGTTGAGCTTATCCCAACCGATGCACTGCGAGAGGTCGAGGGCGAGCTGAGCCTTTGCGCCGTTCTTGAAGGTATAGCGATGGAAACCGCAACGCTCTGTGGCAGTAAGCTCCACAAGCACGTTAGGGTCGGTGAGCTGCACCGAGTAGTAGCCCGGATGCACCTTCTCTGCCTCGTGCTTGAAGCGTGTGGAAGTCTGCTTGAAGTCCTTCACGGGCAGGAACGCTACGTCGCCGAGGCAGCCGATGCCGGTGCCCGAGAGGTGCATGTGTCCGAAACCGATAAGCTCGTCGTCGTCATAGTAGTAGCCCGAGCACCAGTCCCAACCGCGTGTAGGCTCGGTAGGACCGAGCTGAACGAGTCCGAAAGGCACGTTGGCGCCCATGAACGTGTGGCCATGACCGCCCGTTCCGACATATTGATTTACGTATTGCGTGAGATTTTGAGTCGCGGCGGTAGCGGCTGTAACACTAAAGCATACAGCAAGTAGCGCGACAGATAAGAGTCGTAATAGATAATTTGTTCTCATAAAATTAGTATTTAGCAATTGCAAAAATACTGATTTTTATGCTTGAATCGCTATTATTGACGGCATAAAATGAAGCTGTAACATACAAAAGATGTTAAATAGAAAAGGCGTGCGCAACTTAGTATATATATAATAGGTGTAGAAAAAAGCTATTTGCGTACTTTTGCAGCGGAATTAATAAACAAGATCATGAAGAAAAAAACACTTGCCATCGACACCCCTTTCCAGAAAAGCGATGCATACGGCGCATTGAGTATGCCTGTCTACCACACGCTTGCTTACGAGTTCGCTGACGCCGACGTGATGTCGGACGCTTTCTGCGGACGTATCGAGGAGCCAGACTACTCGCGTGTGATGAATCCTACAGTAAACTATCTCGAACTCAAGATAAAGGCACTGACCGGTGCCGACCATGTGACGGCTATGTCGTCGGGCATGGCAGCCATATCGGGCGCACTCATCTCGCTCGTGGAGCAGGGCAAGAACGTGGTGTCGTCAAGACACATGTTCGGCAACACCTACTCGCTGCTGACAAAGACGCTGCCGCGATTCGGCGTGACGACGCATCTGTGCGACCTGACGAATCTCGACGAGGTGCGAAGCGCCGTTGACGCTGACACCTGCTGCATCTTCCTCGAAATAATCACCAATCCGCAGCTTGAGGTGGCTGACCTCGCGGCGCTGGCTGAGATTGCACACGAACATAACATTCCGCTCGTGGCTGACACCACGGCTATTCCGTTCACCGAGTTCAACGCTCACGAACTGGGAGTGGACATCGAGGTGGTTTCTACCACGAAGTATCTCTCTGGCGGCGCCACTTCACTCGGCGGCATCGTCATCGACTACGGTGGATACCCCGAGTTTGCTCGCCGCCTGCACGACGAGATGCTGTTCAACCTCGGCGCTTACATGACGCCGCACGTGGCTTACATGCAGAACCTCGGACTGGAGAATCTGAACGCACGCTACACCATGCAGGTGCGCAACACGGAGTATCTGGTGAATGCGCTGCGTGGGTTGGAGCAGATTAAGAGCGTCAACTACGTCGGTCTGCCCGACAATCCGTACTATGCTTTGGCGCAACGTCAGTTCGGCAAGACGGCGGGCTGCATGTTCACTATCGACTTAGATTCTAAGGAGGCTTGCTTCCGCTTCATCAACAGACTGAAGCTGGTACGCCGCGCCACGAATCTCTTCGACAACCGCACGCTCGCCATCCACCCTGCCAGCACCATCTTCGGTCCGTTCACAGACGAACAGCGCGCAGCGATGGACGTGCTCGACACGACGATTCGCATATCTGTGGGTCTGGAGGATATGGACGACATCATTGAGGACTTCCGTCAGGCTTTGTAATCAGGGGGGTGCACTTGTCTCCGCTCGGCTTTGCCGCTTGCCAGAGCAAGAAGTGCACCAACCGAGCAGAAAAAGCATTGTAAATAGGGGGTGCACTTGTCTCAAGTGCACCAACCGAGCAAGTGGTACAACAGCAGAGCAAGAAGTGCACCAACCGAGCAGAACAAGTATTATTTGATTGGTGCAGTTGAGACAACTGCACCCCCTAAAAATGATGCACTTGAGACAAGTGCACCCCCTAAAAAAAGAAAAACTATGAAATACGATTTTGATAAGGTTGTCGACCGCTCTGGGTCGGGCGACCTGAAGCACGAGGTGCTTGCAGAGAGATATGGCAGAGGCGACCTGCTGCCGCTTTGGGTGGCGGACATGGACTTCGAGACGCCGCAGTTTATAACCGACGCGCTGCGCAAGCGTCTCGAACACTCGCTGTTCGGCTACACGATATTGCCGCGCGACTACTGGCAGACAGTGGCTAAATGGATTGAGGACCATCACCAGTGGCGCGTCGACGAGCAGTGGATGCGCTTCATACCGGGCATCGTGAAGGGCATCGGCTTCGTCATCAACGTGTTCGTGAAGGAGGACGAGAAGGTTATCATTCAGCCGCCGGTGTATCACCCGTTCCGACTGACGCCTGAGGGCAATCACCGCAAGGTGGTGTACAACCCGCTTAGGGAGAACGCCGACGGATCGTACTCGATGGACTTTGAGAATCTGGCGGAAGTGGCTGACGAGAAGTGCCGCGTGCTCATACTCTCCAACCCGCACAACCCGGCGGGCATCACATGGGATGCGGAGACGCTGCGCCGTCTTGCCGACTTCTGCTCTGAGCATAACATCATCGTCATCAGCGACGAGATTCACTCGGACATGGCTATCTTCGGCAACAAGCATGTGCCGTTCGCATCGGTTTCTGAGGCGGCTGCGCAGTGTAGCATCACGTTCGGCGCTCCGTCTAAGACGTTCAACATTGCGGGCATCGTGAGCTCGTGGTGCATTGTGCCGAACGAGACGCTGCGCCGTCCGCTCTTCGAGTGGATGACGGCTAACGAACTTGACGACCCGCATCTGTTTGCACCTATCGCTACGATGGCTGCGTTCAAGAATGGTGAGGAATGGCGTCAGCAGATGCTGGCGTACGTGGAGCAGAACATTCTGTTCGTTGAGGAGTTCCTCAGCAAGCACCTGCCACAGATTAAGGCGGTGCGCCCACAGGCGTCGTTCTTGGTGTGGCTCGACTGCCGCGGCCTGCATCTCGACCACGACCAGCTCATAGATCTTTTCGTAAACCGTGCACGCCTGGCGCTCAACGACGGCGAGATGTTCGGAAAGGAAGGCAGGGGATTTATGAGAATGAACGTAGCGACGCCGAGAAGCGTGCTGAAGGAAGCGCTGGAAAGACTTGCTACGCAACTTGCATAAAAACAAAACCGCCGAGCATCACTGCTTGGCGGTTCTTAAACTCTTTTCTTGATTTATCAAACAATTACAAACTGCTTCTTATAAATTTAAACTACACCTCTGCTCCTATTAGAACAGAAGATGTGCTCACTTAGTTTTCTTGTTGTTTCTGTTGGTATTGCAAAAGTAGTAACTTTTTTCATACCTTCAATTCCACTGCGTAAAAGAGAAATGTCAAATTGTAAAAACCTTTGATTTTCGTCAAATTACTCCAGCTTTTGACTGTTTGACACCCTGATTTTACCGTTTGACGCTCTAAACTCTATCGGACTCATGCCTTCTCGTTGCACAAAAGCACGGCGGAAAGTGGACAACGAATTGAAACCGGAGTTCATCGCAATAGTTTCGAGCGTGTCGTCGGTGGAATGAAGAAGCAGTTTTGCGTGGTGTATGCGATAATCATTTACGAAGTCATAGAACGTACTTTCGCAGTTCTGGTTGAAATACTGCGAGAGGTATGTGCGGTTGGTGCCGAGGAGCATGGCAAGCTCCGAAAGACGCAAGCGCGGATTGAGATAGACATGCTCCTTCTCGAAGAGCAGATACATGCGCTCGGCGAAGGCTGCCTCCTGCTGTAGCTTGAGTTCTTCGGGTTCCGGTTCAACGGGTTGTTCTGCAACGGGCTGCGGTTCTGCCACCGTTTCCGCTACGCTTTCTGGCTGCTTGTACGCATGTGGAACATTCTGGTCGGCGTCGGCTGCCTCCAGATGCGCCGTCGCCTTGTCGAGGTCGTTCTCGGCTGCATCGAGGTTAGTCTCGGCATTGTCCTCAGACGGTTCCACGAAGTACGACTTCACGGCGTTGATAACCACCGACTGGCGATAGAAGCAGAAGCAGGCGGCTATCCACATCACGAGTGAGTTGAAGAGGAAGATGTTGTCGTATCGCACGCCCGACGCCATACTGTCGTACACCCATAGCATGAGCAGACAGAAGAAGAGCAGGATGACGCCGCGCAGCCAGTGGAGGTTGATGTATTCAGCGTAGGAATACTCCTCCTTGAGCGCACGCTCGAAGCGCGGCAACTCTCGCAAAGCCCACAGAAGGATGAAGACGGCGCAGAGGATGGCGGCGAAGTGCATGGCATGATAGGCAAGCGGCACGGGATGCACCCAGAATGCCACCATCAGGGCGACAAACGGAATGTAGAAACAGAACGCCCTACTCCAGTTCATCCACAACGGACGGCAGGCTTCTACGAGCACAATGGCGTACATGGGCAGCGTGAGCAGGTCGATGCTCGACGCATACTGTTCCTCAAGACGCGAACTGTAGTAGGTGTTGCCGATGAATATGAGGTCCTTCACATACTGCGCCACGATGGTGAGCATAAGCACACTCACGTACATCTTCAAACGGCTGCTATGTCTGTAAAAGAACATACATGCCATTACAAGATGGAACATTATGTTTGCGCCATATAAGAAGTATAATAAATTTCTACCTATCATATAACTATATACAGAGATTCGTGGTTTATTAATAAATATAGTGAGTGTTGTACTGCAGTTGTTTGATAACAATCTCTAAAGATATTGGCAAAGATAAAGAGAATAATTTAATCTTACCGAATTTATATGGCGTTTTTTTTCTAAAAGCCTGCGAAATTGGACAAAAAAGCACGATTTCATCGAAGGTTTGACGGAAAGGTCTCCCACAGAATACGCAGAACTCACAGAATTTACTGCTGAGTTTTTTCCCACAGAATACGCAGAACTCACAGAATTTACTGCTGAGTATTCTCCCACAGAATACGCAGAACTCACAGAATTTACTGCTGAGTTTTTTCCCACAGAATACGCAGAACTCACAGAATTTACTGCTGAGTATTCTCCCACAGATTTCAGATGCAATTTTAGGGGGTGCACTTGTCTCAAGTGCACCAACCAAGCAAACAGTGATCCTCCCACAGATTTCACAGATCTACACAGATTGTTAGGGTGCGGATAATAAAAACAACGAAATACGCTCACGTAAAAGATGGCGAAGTCGCCGATAGTATTGCCGTTGAGCACAACGTTCTTGCAACGTTTTTCCCAACACTTTTCCACCGACGGCGGACGGAATCCGATTGGACTGCGGACGGAATCTGATCGGACGGCGGACGCAAACTGTGGCACACTTAGGGGGTGCACTTGTCTCAAGTGCACCAACCGAGCAAGAAATGCGCCAACAAAGGAAGTGGTGCAAAATAATTGGATGGTGCACTTGAGACAAGTGCACCCCCTAAAAGGCACCTACAAAAAGAGGTGCACCTGAAACAAGTGCACCCCCTAAAAGCACCCCCTAAAAGGCACCTACAAAAAGGGGTGCACCTGAAACAAGTGCACCCCATTCGTTGTTGCAAATTAAATATTACTTAACGAGTACCTTCTTAACCTTGCCGTCAGCAGAGCGAACGATGTTCAGACCCTTCTGGAGCTTAGTAATCTGTACGCCGTCAACAGTGAAGAGCTGTGCCTCGCCGTTAGCAGCCTCAGCATTGATTGTGCTGATGCCGTCAACAACCGGCTCTACAACCTTAAGAGTTGCGTCCCAAACGCCACCACCGTCAGAGAGGATACTGCTTGAACCACCAGGGAGGATGCAGTTCCAGTCGATCTTGAAGCGGATACGATATTCGCCAGCCTTAGCAGGAGCCTTGAACGAAGGTGCAGCATAAGTATTGCGAGCATCTCCTGTAAGTTCATCACCTACTGAGTTGTAACCAGATGCATCGTTCTTTGGGTTAGAGTCGAGAGAGTAGAAGCTGAATGCTACCAAATCGGTGCCAGTCTGATCCCACTGTCCCTCCTTATAAGAGAAGTCGCCGTCGTTGTCGAAGTCGATGTAAACGAAGCTATGCATCCACTCGCCTGTGTAATCGAACGAAGCTGTAAGTTCGCTGCCAGCCTCAACTGTGAACGGTTCGTCTGCTGTATGATCCTCGTAAGCAGCCTTTGAAGTCTTAACGCTCTTTGTCTGCTTGTCCTTGCCTGTCTGCTGGAGAGAGAAGCTGTTGAGGGCACGGCTATTATGTGTGCTGTTTGCGTCCTTGTCGAAGTTGACAGCATAGTCGTCCTTCGGTTCCTCTGTTGAGAACTCAGTGCCGTAAACGAGCTTATAGTTGTAAGACATGCCGAACGAAGGGATCGAAACAACACCAGAAGCGTCCAGATAAGCCTTGTCGTTATTGAACATAACCTTGAGCTTGCCCTCCTTAGAGTCCTCCAGGGCGTAGTCAGCATCTGTGAATGTAACCTCCGGCTTCTCAGCCTCGATAGTTGTGATGCCGTTCTCTGTCTTACCTGCGACATTCTTGAAGCTAACGGTACCAACGTTCACGTAGAGAACATTGTATGTGTCGAGGTTAGCAAGAATCACATTGTAGCGGTCGTTGCCAAGCGACTCGATTGTGAGCTTCTGAGGATCGTTTGTGCCAGATGCTGTATTGAGTGTGTATTCGAGCTTGTCGCTGAAGATCTTTGTCTCAACTACTGACGGCGGCTCCGGTGTCTCTGCCTTCTCGCCGTAAACGAACTGACCGTTCTCTGTTGTGAACTTGCAAACGAAGCCCTCGAAGCCGTTCTCGCCTACCTTTACAGAAGCAGAGAAGTCGGTGAAGTCGAGTTCTGTCTCGTCAGCGTCGTTCCAGAAACCATATGTATCAGATGTTGTGAAAGTGAGATTGCCGTCAGCATCCTCTGTCGGCTCGAGGTTTTCTACTGTGAAGTCGCCTGTCTTCTCGCCGATTGTGATGTTCTTGAATGTAACCTTGTAAACGTCCTCCATGAACTCAGTGAGCACAGCCTCAGAGTTTGCGAAGTTAGTTGTCTGGTCGCCTACCTTAACGTAAGCGTCGCTTGTGAAGTTGTGGTCAACCGGGATGAACACATCGCCCATCTTGTAAGCCAGCATATTGCCATCGTCGTCAGACATTGAGAGCATAACGTGTGCAGTAGCGGGATCGCCTTCATTTGCTGGAGGCACGATGCCTACCGATCCATTCACAACACGGAACATGTGGTTGTCGAAAGAAGAACCTTCTGCATAGATTGTGCAAACACGACCCTGCGGAATCTCAACACCGATGAGGTCTTCTGACTCAGCCTGTGCATCAAGACCTGCGAATACGATGTTGCCGAGAGACTCGCGGTCCTTGCCTGCAACTACGTCGTTGAATGTAACGGTGTATTTGCCTTCTGCGTCCTTCTCCACCTGGAGCTTGGCGTCCTTCATGTACTGTGTGTAGTTCTGTACATCCTCACCATTGTTGCTCGGAACATACATTGTCATGGCGTTGTCTGTGATCTCGTATGTAGCGGTCTCGCCAGGTGTTGTACCACCCTCTGTTACGAGCTCTACAGACTTGTATGTAGCGTACGGATGCTCGCCGCGCAAAGAACCGAAGTAGAGCTGGTTAGCGCCCTCCTTGTAGAGCTGCGGCATAAGAGAAGCCTCGAACACGAGTGTGCCGTCGATATGAACGCCTTCCTTGTCCATTACGATGGTGCAGTTAGAGATGTCCCGCACCTCGTAGAAACGGTTGGTAGCGCCGTTATCGCCTTTATAGCGATACTGAACAGCGAATTTGTGAACATCGGCAGTTGTAGAACCCCAGTCAGTAAAGTTCTGTCTGTAGAAGAAGTGGAGAGTGCTTCCGCTTTCCTGGTCCCAGTTTGCAATATCCGCGCTGTTGGTAGAGATAGCGAAGATCTGCTCGTTGGTGCCGGTAAGACAGTTTGTCAAATCTACATTCGCTACAATCTTCTGGGTAGCCCAGTCGACTGTGATTGCTTTAGGTGTGATGGTACCGCCGTTGGGCTGAGTGCCGTCGGGAATAATTTTCTCGCTTGTTGACTGAGCGAACGCCGTCGCTGTCATCACCAACATAACGAGTAAGGAGAAAATTTTCTTCATAATAAATTTGGTTTGTTATTAATTAATGTTAGTAAATTGTTTTTTGCTTTGGTTAGTGCACTGCAGGGGGTGCAGCTGTCCCAACTGCACCAACAAAACTGTTGGCTACTGCTTGGTTGGTGCACTGCAAGGGGGTGCAGCTGTCCCAGCTCGGCTTTGCCGCTTGCCAGAGCAAGAACTGCACCAACAGAGCTGTTGGGCTGCTGCTTGGTTGGTGCACTGCAAGGGGGTGCAGCTGTCTCAGCTGCACCAACAAAACTTTTGGCTACTGCTTGGTTGGTGCACTTGAGACAAGTGCACCCCCTGAAAGCACCCCCTGAAACTACTTCACGAGCACCTTCTTCACCTTGCCACTTGCTGTGCGCACGATGTTGATGCCGCGCTGCAGATTCTGCATGCGTACACCGCCGAGGGTGTAGATGGCTACATACTTGTTGTCGTCGGCTGTGGTGAGCGTGTTGATTGCTGTCGGGTCGGTGTATTCCTTGCCGAACACTACGTTTACGTCTGAACCCAGAGTCATAAAGGTGAGGTCGACGATGAGCTTCGACTTGTCGGCTGAGAGCGTAGCCGTGAATGCACTGATCGACGACTTGCTACCTTCGCTTACACCACCGATGGCTGCTGTGCTCGTAACGTTGGTCCATGTGCCATCGGTGCTTGCGGTAGAGAATGTCATCTCGCCGGCTGCATCAACGGTTGCCGTCACATCCTCAACGACGAAGTCACCAAAGGTCTTGTATGCCATCGGAGCGAGTTTGCGGAACGTAAACTTGTAGACGTCGTCTGACACCTTGGTCAGCTCCACTTCCTTCTGTGCGTAGTCGGTTGTTCTGCCTGCGCCGCTTGTCACATGCAGGTCGTCGGTGAATACCTGACCGAATGTGCAGAGCGCTGTCATCAAGAAAACCATGAGTGTAAATACTTTCTTCATGCTGATTTTAGTTTAGATGCTTCAAAAATAGTTAAAATAAACGAAATAGGGTGCGTTAAAACGGAATTTAACATTTGCCAATTCCATTTTAACACACCCTATGTATGTTCAATGTCTATTATGTCTTATTACTTCAACACCTTCACAACCTTGCCGTCAGCGGTGCGAACAATGTTCAGACCCTTCTGAAGGCCGTTCAGACGTACGCCGTTGACGTTGTAAACCTCAACCTTGCCGTTCTGAGTAGCGGTGATGCCGTTGATGCCTGCTGCCGGCTTCTCGCCAAATACAGCCTCAACATTGATAGTCGTTTCGCCGAGAGTTACGGGGAGAGTCATCTTAGCGTAGAGCTTGCCGTCCTTGCTGTATGCCTCGACGATCTTCACGTGCACCTTGTTGCCGAGAGCCTCAGCAATCTCAGCGCCGTTGGTGATGGCTGCGTCCTTCTCTACGGTGTAGAACACGTAGCCGTTCTTCTCAACGCCCGGCACGTCGGTGATTGTAACGTCGCCGATGAGGAGACCTGCGAACGAGAACTTCTTCAGCACGAAGGTGTACTTACCCTCGCTCTGCTTGATAACGTCGATGGTTGCCTCCTCAGGGTCCTGCACGTCGCCATTAAGAGAGATGACGAGCTGGTCCTTGTAGGTTGTCTTCTCTACGTTCACAGCCTTCTTGCCGAATGTAGCCTTCACGTTGATAGTCGTTTCGTCGAGTGTTACGGGGAGCGCCATCTCTGCGTAGAGCTTGCCGTTCTCGATTTCTGCGTTCATTGTGACGTGAACCTTGTTGCCGAGAGCCTCAGCGATGTCAGCGCCGTTGGTGATGGCTGCGTCCTTCTCTACGGTGAAGGTCTGCTTGCCGTCCTTCTCAACGCATGGCACGCCGCTGATTGTAACGTCGCCGATAAGGGTTTCGCCGAACGAGAACTTTTTCAGCACGAAGGTGTAGTTGTTGTTGCCCTCGCTGCATACGTCGATGCTTGCCTGCTCCGGTTCCATATCCTCGCCGTTGAGGTTGATGAGGAGCTGGTCGGTGTATGTTGTCGGGCAAACTACGTTCACAACGTATGTGTGAGATGTCTGCAGGTCGGCAGATGTAACGGTCACATTGTATACGAGGTTGCCGCTGCCGTCTGTGGGAGCGACAGCTTCTGACGCTACGAAAGCCGACTTAGCGTTTGTCGTGTACTCGAGCTTCTTGTCAGCGTCCTTTGAAGAGTAGACAGTGTAGCTGTACTTGTCGCTTGCGAAGCCCGGCACCTCTACGCCGTCAATCTTCAGCGAGCTGAGCTGTGAGTTGTAGACAAGCACGAGGTCGTCGATGTAAAGCTCGTCAGGGGTGTCTACATCCTTTGAAGCCACACCCGGCTGGGCGTTTGTAGAGAGCGTTACGAGCATTGCCTTCGGGTCGAGCTTTGCATTTGTGTATGCGAACGGTACAGAGATGCGCTGCCAAACGTTGCCGTTCTCCGCGATTTCCTTATTCTGAGCCTTTGCCAATACATTGGTGTATGTCTTGTCCTCCGGATCCTGATACTTGGTGCCGTCGGTGAGCACAGCCGAGAGGTTGGCGTAGGGATAGTCCTGCTTGTCTGAGGCAGAGAGTGCTCCCTGCTTGTACTTCACCCATACTGCGATAGAATCGGGCAAAGTGTTGATCGGGGCGTAGAACGGGTCGTTGTTCGAGTCTTTATCGGTACCGGCGGGATCGCTTGTAGCGTTGTTGGCTGGGTTTGTCGGCTTTATATGACCTGCGTAAAGACGACCGGTGGTGATAGTGCCGTTGGCAGGTACGCCGAGCACTTTGCTTGAAACGACCTTGACGCACTGTCCCTTAGCACCTGGGCGAACGTCCTTAGAGATAAATGTGTGGGTGTTTTTGCGCGCAGAAGCATACATACCAGAAGCGTGTGCGCTCATGAACGAGTGCCAGCCGTCCGGCTCATCGCTTGTGTTGCCGCTGTACTCAGCCTTGTGCCATGACTCGAAGTCGGAACCGAGAAGCTGGCCGAGTGTGTAGCGTGTCTCGCCGAATGTACCCTGAGCATAGTAAGCTCCGTTGAGGTTGAGGTTGAACTTGGCTGTAATCTTGCCGTCTGCAACCTGACCGAGGAAGAACACGTCGTAGTCGCCGGCGTGCGCCTTTCCGTTGAGGAGCTGGAATTTGCCGACCTTTGACGACTTCACGCCGTCAAGAACAAGGTCGCTAACAGGTGCGCTGGTGGTGCCTACCTTGATGGTTGCGCCACTGATTGTCACCTTCACTGTCTTGCCGTCAGCGTTGTCGACAACGCTGATCTTACCGTTGCCGTTCAGGTCTTTGCCGAACGAGCCGGTGAAATCGGCTGCCGCTGCCGAGAGACTCAGGGCAGCGGTAGCCATTGTAATAAATAATTTGTTCATCTATTATTAATTAAAATTACTTCTTCAGAACCTTCAGCGTTCTGCCGTCGGCTGTGCGCACGATGTTCACGCCGCGCTGGAGAGAAGTAACTTTCGCACCAGTGAGTGTGTAGATGTGCTTAACGGTGCCGTCAGCAGCTACTACTGTGTTTACAGAAGTTGCTGTCGGGTCGTAGTTGAATGTGTAAGCAACAGACTCGCCCCAGTTGTCGATGACGAACTTACCTGTGCAGCTTGTCACCTTCTTATCTGCGTCGAAACCTACGATAAACTCGAGATCGGTGTAGTCGACCTCTGTGTAAGACGGGTGTGCAGCTGTTGTCTTAGCCACGCCCTTCTTGCTTGCAAACTTAGCCTCGCTGTCGTTGCCTGTGCGTGCAACGCCTTCGAACGAAACGGTGTTTAGACCGACGCCGTTAGGAATAGCTACGTTAGAGAACGAGAGTGTATATACGTTTTCTGCTGTCTCTGTGAATGTGAGTGTATTCACTACGTTATTAGAGAAGTCGCCGTCGTCTGTTACTGTGTAACCAACAAGGCCACCTCCAACCGAGAACGGATCAGCCGGAACGAACGGCTCCTGATAGTTGAACCATGCTGTGAGCTTGAACGAAGGCTCGCTCTCGTCTGTGAACACGATTGTAGCAGAGAGGTCGCCGCTCTCGTCGATCTTAGCCTCAACGTTTGCCATGAGCTTTGTGTAGCCGAGGTAGAAGTCAGGAAGGTCTTTGATATCCGGCTCTACAGTGCCAGTGTATACAACCTCGCCGTTTACTTCCTTCTTCTCAAGACCCTTGAACAGAACGCCTGACATTGAGCCCTTCTCTGTGTCGATGTGCTCGATTTCGAGGCTGTGTACGCCGTCGCTCCACTCGCAAACCTTTGCTACTACGTTAGGATACTTAACGTTGCCAGACTGACCGCCATCTAATACAGAAACTACGTCAGCTGTGAACTGCTCTGTGTCGGTGATTGTCGGCTTGTCGTCGCCGCCAGTGCTGCCACCGCCGCTGCTTGTGCGCTTGCCTTCAAACACTACATTTCTGTACTCCTTGGTCGTGTTAACCTGGAAGTACTTGAATGTGATGTAGATCTTCTCGTCGTCGATTACAGACTTGCCGAGAGCGTCAGACAGCTCGAAATAGTATTTTGTAGCTTCGCCGAGGTTGCCGCCTTCGTTAGAGAAGGTGAAGCTGCCGCCGCCTGCCCACTTATAGTTCTCGATACCGGCGAATGTACACTTGCCGAAGTCGTCGTTGCCGAAGATTACGCTCTCGAACACGAGTGTGTACTTGCCACCCTCGCCCTGAGTTACGGCTACTGTTGTTTCATAATCACTAAAGTCATTCACCTTTGAATGGAATGTTCCTTTGTAATACTGCTGGGCTGACACACATACTGTTGCCATCAAGAGGACTAACAGAGTAAAGATTTTTTTCATAAGCTTGTTATTTGTTTTTAGGTTTAATAATTATTGTTGTGATGGTGAGGTGGTGAGATGGTGTATGGTGAGGTGGTGTGGTGGTGAGATGGTGAGGTGGTGAGATTTGCCATTAAGCTGTAAACTAATGTCAACATCTCAACATCACAACACATCAACATCTCAACATCAACATCAACATCTCAACATTACAACATCAACATCTCAACATCTCAACACATCAACACCTCAACTTATTTAAGTTTGTACAGCACACCGAGCGTAGCATACACGGGGTACATGGTCTGCTCGATAGTCTTGAACTTCTCGCGGAACACGCCCGACATACCCCACTGCACGTCGGCGTATGCGCCGAAGTGCTGCGAGAAGTACCAGTCGGCACCGAAGTCGAAGCCGAAGTGCCAGTGGCGCATATCGCTCGAGAAGTCGTAGTCGCCGCGCTCGCCCTCGTTGTGTCCGAGCTCCACCTTCTGACCCGTCGGGTCGCCCTCGCGCAGATAGCCGTCGTAGGCGTAGCCGGTGAACTCGTTGTTAAGAGCATAAGAGAAGTAGGGACCGAACTTCAGTCGCACTGCGTCCGACACGCTGAACGTAGCCTGCAGAGGCAGCGTTACGACGAGCTGCTTTGCATTCGTAACAACATTGCCCGTGAAGAGTCCGCTCAGCGACTCGCTGCCCTGGCGCATCTCCATTGAATAGCTCTTCACGCGAGCGTCGGTCTCCATCGCCTTTGTCTGGAAATGGAAGCCTGCCATCATGCCCCACTTCTCGGTGAGCGGCTTGTAGGCGTCGAGTGCTATGGTGAAGCTGGGTTTCGGCGTGTAGCTATTGAGACCGCGTATGGAAGCGGGCATGCCCATCGGCATTGTGCCGCCGATATTGTAGCCGAGACGAGCCTGATAGCAAAGGTTGTCGAATATTCCGATTGCCGACGCGCCCTGCGCGCCGAAGAGCAGCGCGAAGGCTGCGGCTATTATATCTTTCTTCATGTGCTTGTTTCCTTACTTCTTGTATGCAATACTTACCTTGTCGATGAGCAGCGTGCTGCCCACTGCGCCCTGGAAGGCTGCGCCCTCGATGCTCGATGTGAACACTACTGCCATGCTGTAGCCGTAGTTGGCAAGAATGGTCGGGTCGAGTTCGCCGCTGTAGTTGAAGTCGACGGAGAAGTTATGCCATCCGCCTTCGGTCTTCACGATGTTAGGCACGCGAGCCAGCGCCACAATCTGCGGAGATGTGAGCACGTTGTCGCCGGTGAGGTAGAACGACTTGCCCTCGCTGTCTACGTTACGGAACACTACAGCGTAGATGTCGCCCTGGTCGATGCGGTCTTCTACCACCTTGCCAGACTTGTCCTTGAACACTTCGCCCGGCGTGTACTGGTAGTAGCCTGCGAGCTTCACGGGGCGATAGTTTATCTGGTTGTACGATCCCTCGCCGAAGTGTGTAGCCTTAAGCGGCGCCTTGGTAGCCGACTTCGAGTCGAACACGCCGGTGAAGAGGTTGCCGGCTGCGATGCGCATGTTCACAACCACGCCGAACGGACCGGTATCGCTTGTCACGAGCTTGACGGCTGCTCCGTCGTAGCCCTCAGCGAGAGGTGTAGACGGATACTGGTCGGGCGTAGCAGATCCCTTCGCAATCTTGAAGCCGGGGTTGCCGGTTGCCCAGTTAGAGCCGTTCTCGTAGTCGCTCCACACATAGAACTTAGACGATGCAGGGTCGAGGAAGTAGTTCTCGAAGTTGTAGTTTACGTAGTCGAACTGCTCCTCAGGCTTGTCAGGCTTGCCCGGATCGCCCGGATCGGGGGTGGTACCTGCATCCTTTGCCTTGATGAAGACGCGGTATGCGCGGTTGTACTGTCCGTCTTCTGACGTCACGACGTATGTCACGGGACCGTCTGCGAAGTTCTGCACCGAACCGTTCTCCGGAGCGATTGTCGCTCCGTCAGTTACCTTGAAGTATACCGGCAGGGCTGTAACATCGCTGTTAGGGCGCAGGTCGGGGAAGATAAGATCGGTCTTTGTCGACTCGATATCTGGCAGTTCGGCATTAGACGGCTGGAAGAACACCTCGTCGGGGTTGTCCACCTGAATCCATGCCTTTTCTATGTCGCACTCGTTGTTGAGCGCTTCATCCTTGAAACAAGATGTGAGTGTCGTAGCAAATGCCACGACAGCAATTAGTGAGAATGGCTTTACCATTAATATTTCTGTTTTGATTTATTATATATAGGTGGCGCAATCGTTTTCCGCCACATCGTAAAGTCGCCTATGTGCTTGAATTTTAGAAAGCTATATTCGGTGCAAAGTTCGGCAAAAAAAGCGACAGAGCCAAAAAAAAGCCCGAAAATCTATCCTCTCGCACTAAAAAACGGAAATATATTGAACCTTTTGACAAGATGTAAACCCATTCGTGCCATTTGTTTGTAAAAGTTTGAGTAACTTTGCACTCTGAATTTTATCAGGTAACTATTATTTAATCAGATTATTATGCTTGGATTACCCAAAGACCCGATGATGCTCTTCAGCGTCATCAATGCGCACTTGCGCGACACTTACCCCTCGCTCGACGCTTTATGCGACGACCTCCACGTAGAAAAACAACAGATTATTGACCAACTGGCAGCTGTCGGATATGAATACAACGAAGACAAAAACAAATTCTGGTAACAGCACGATAAGCATGGGGCAGCACTACCGCACGCTGCTCTCCATCGGCATCCCTATCATGATAGGTCAGATGGGTATGATTGTGCTTAGCTTTGCGGACACGATGATGGTGGGCCATCACAGCACGACGGAGCTTGGCGCTGCGTCGTTCGTGAACAACATCATGAACCTTGCCATCATCACCGGCACGGGTTTCTCTTACGGACTGACGCCGATAGTGGGCGCGCTCTTCGGACGCGGCGAACATGCCGGAGCGGGTCAGGCGCTGCGCTGCTCGCTGCTTACGAACACGCTGGCGGCGGTGGCGATGATGACTGTGCTGCTGGTGCTCTTCTTCAATCTGGGCAACATCGGACAGCCTGCGGAACTGCTCGGATACATGCGTCCTTACTATATGGTGCTGTTTGCGTCGCTGCCGTTCGTGATGCTGTTCAACGCCTTCAAGCAGTTTACGGACAGTATCACACTGACGCGCACGTCGATGTGGATTCTGCTCTCGGGCAACTTGCTGAACATTCTCGGCAACTACATATTTATCTATGGTAAGTGCGGTTCGCCCGAGATGGGCGTAATCGGTGCGGGCGTGTCTACGCTGCTCTCGCGTATAATAATGGTGGTGGTGTTCGCCACGGTGTTCCTGCGCGCACGCCGCTTCGCTTCATACAGAGAGGGCTTCTTCCGTCTGGGCTGGTCGCGCGACTTGCTGCGCCGCCTCGGCTCGCTCGGCACGCCTATCGCGCTGGAGATGGGCATGGAAACGGCGTCGTTCTCGCTCTCTATCATCATGGTGGGATGGCTCGGCACGATAGCCTTGGCGTCGCATCAGGTGATGTCTACCATCTCGCAGTTCACGTTCATGGTCTACTACGGACTGGGTGCTGCGGTGGCTGTGCGCACGAGCTACTTCCACGGACAGCACGACGTGCAGAACGTGCGCCACACGGTGACGGCGGGTCTGCGTCTTATGGTGATGCTCGAGGTGGTGCTCGGCGGCATCATCTTCCTGCTGCGCAACCATATCGGCGGATGGTTTACAGACAGCGCCGAGGTGTCGGCGGGTGTGCTCTCGCTGCTCGTGCCGTTCTTCATCTATCAGTTCGGCGACGGCATGCAGATAAACTATGCGAACGCGCTGCGCGGCATCGCCGACGTGAAGCCGCTGATGCTGATTGCGTTCATCGCCTTCTTCGTCATCTCGCTGCCCGTTGGCTATCTCTGCGGTTTCGTGCTGGGCTACGGACTGATGGGCGTGTGGATGGCGTTCCCGTTCGGACTGACGTCGGCGGGCGTGATGATGTGGTGGAGATTCAGAAAATACAAATAGTGGTGCTTAGTAGCGGAGGTCTCCGGCCTCCGCAGTAAGCAAAAAGCAGCCTCAAAAATAATATGCCCAAATAGGGGGTGCAGTGGTCTCCACTGCACCAACCAAGCAAGAAGTGCACCAATAGCTTGGTTGGTGCAGTTGAGACAACTGCACCCCCTGACAGAAAAAGCCTCGCAAGTGAAAACTTGCGAGGCTTTTTAAATGGCGCTTCAAGATGGACTTGAACCAACGACCCCCTGATTAACAGTCAGGTGCTCTAACCAACTGAGCTATTGAAGCATTTTTCTTGTGACAACTTGGTTTGTTGTCTGATTGCGGATGCAAAGGTAATAAGTTTTTCCGTAACTCAAAAATTTTTCAGCATTTTTTTGTTATAATATGGCAAAAAAATTAAAAATGGGGCTGTTTTGCTGACACAGAAAGGTGTGCGGGCTTAAAAACTCTACATTATTTATATGTATTTGGCGTTAATGTTGTACTTTTGTAGGCTGAATGACGATGCGCCCGAAAAGCGTGACGTCGAACCGAAAAAGATTTATAACGAACTCAAAAACATAGAAGAAATGCGAAAACTCATAATCATTGCGCTGATATTGCTGCCTATGCTGGCGGCGGCGCAGAACAGCAGCGACCACAACTACCGCGTGGCGAAGAATCTTGAGGTGTTCAACGCCGTCTACCGCAACCTCGACTTGCTCTACGTCGACTCGCTGAACGCCGACGAGGTGGTGGGCGACGCCGTCAACCAGATGCTGCGTTCGCTCGACCCATACACGGAGTATTATCCTGAGGACAAGGTGGGCGAATACAAGCAGATGCTCACGGGCAAGTATGCGGGCATCGGCTCCATTATCTCGTATAGCTTCACGCGCAAGAACGTAGTGATAAACAAGCCGTACGAGGGTATGCCGGCTGCGGAGGCGGGTCTGCGCAAGGGCGACATGATTCTGTCTATCGACGGCGAGTCGATGGAGGGAAAGACGACGGCGTACGTGTCGGAGCATCTGCGCGGCGACGCCGGCACGACGATGGTGCTGAAGGTGAAGCGCCCGGCTACGGGCAAGACGCTAACGCTGAAGGTGCAGCGACGCGCCATTCAGATGCCTTACCTTACATACTACGGTTTGCAGCCCGACGGCATCGGCTATATCAGCTACAACCAGTTTCTCGAGAACTCGGCTAAGGACGTGCGCCGTGCATTCGTCGAGATGCGCTCGAAGGGCATGCGCGGACTGGTGCTCGACCTGCGCTCCAACGGAGGTGGATCGGTGCAGGAGGCGCTGCAGATTCTGAATATGTTCGTGCCGAAGGGCAAGCAGTTGCTCGAGATGCGCGGCAAGGTGAAGAGCTCCAACAAGACGTTCTCTACGACGATGGAACCGATTGACACGGTGATGCCTATCGTGGTGCTGGTGAACGAGGAGACGGCGAGCGCCAGCGAGATTACGTCGGGCGCGCTGCAGGACCTCGACCGCGCCGTGGTGATGGGCACACGCACATACGGCAAGGGACTGGTGCAGGTGCCGAACGTGCCCCTACCCTACAACGGCAAGCTGAAGCTGACTACCGCGAAATACTACATACCGTCGGGCCGCTGCATCCAGGCGCGCAAATACAAGCACACGGAGAAGGGATTGACGAGCGAGAATGTGGCAGACTCGCTGACGCATGAGTTCCGCACGGCGGCGGGCCGCATCGTGCGCGACGGCGGCGGCATCAAGCCCGACATCGAGGTGCTCCCCGATTCGATGCCGAACATCGCCTACTACCTGCAGTTCGCCGACACTACCGACTTGCTGCTCAACTACGAGATTGAGTACATGGCGAAGCACCGCACGGTGGCTGAGCCGTCGGAGTTCGAGTTCTCGGACAAGGACTACGACGAGTTCTGCGCTTATGTCATAAAGAGTGGTTTCGAGTACGACCAGGTGAGCGAGAAGTATCTGAAGGACTTGGAGAAGCTGGCGCGCTTCGAGGGCTACTACGAGGATGCGAAGCCGGAGTTCGAGGCGCTGAAGGCGAAGCTGAAGCACGACTTGAAGAAGGACCTGGCTTATCCGTACAACAAGGAGCAGCTGAAGCAGATCATCGCCAACGACATCATGTCGGCTTACTACTTCGACCGCGGCGCGCTGCAGAACTCGCTGCGCTACGACAAGCAGTTTGCCAAGGCTGCCGAACTGCTGAAGAACCCCGAGGAGTATCGCAAAACGCTTGCTCCCACAAAGAAGTAGCGCGTTGCTTCCCACGGAATACGATTTACGATGAGGATTCTCCCACAGATTGCACTCGACACAGATGCTGCTAACTTCAGGGGGTGCACTTGTCTCAAGTGCACCAACGTAACAAAGGCATATTAACATTGCTCGGTTGGTGCACTTGAGACAAGTGCCCCCCTTGAAGACAACCTAACTTCTGTGAAATCTGTGGGAGATATTCTTTGGGAAAATACAAAGATAATACACTAAGAAAAGAACAAAGAACAACATGAACATAGGAAACATACAGTTTGGGGAACGACCGCTGTTCCTCGCACCAATGGAGGACGTGACGGACATCGGATTCCGACACCTCTGCAAGCGGTTCGGCGCATCGATGGTATACACGGAGTTCGTGAGCGCCGAGGCACTCGTGCGATCGGTGAACGCCACGCTGCGCAAGCTCACCATCAGCGACGAGGAGCGACCCGTGGGAATACAGATATACGGTCGCGACGTGGAGTCGATGGTGGAGGCTGCGAAGATTGTGGAGCAGGTGAAGCCCGACGTGATTGACATCAACTTCGGATGCCCCGTGAAGAAGGTGGCTGGCAAGGGAGCCGGAGCTGGCATGCTGCAGAACATACCACTGCTATTAGACATCACGCGCGAAGTGGTGAAGGCGGTGAACACGCCCGTCACGGTGAAGACGCGCTTGGGATGGAACCACGAACAGCTCGTCATCTGCGACCTGGCGGAGGCGCTGCAAGACTGCGGCATCCAGGCGCTCACCATACACGGCAGAACGCGCGCGCAGATGTACACGGGCGACGCCGACTGGACGCTCATCGGCGAGGTGAAGCGCAACCCACGCATACACATCCCTATCATCGGCAACGGCGACATCTGCACGCCCGAGCAGGCGCGCGACGCGTTCGACCGCTACGGCGTGGACGCCGTGATGGTGGGTCGTGCTACGTTCGGCTGTCCGTGGATATTCCAGGAGATGCGCGACGTGCTCGACGGTCGTCCTGCCGACCCGACGCTCACCACCGACCGCAAAATCGACTTGCTGCTTGAGCAGCTGCACATCAACGTGGAGCGCATCGACGAGTATCGCGGCATACTGCACACGCGCCGCCATATAGCTGCGTCGCCGGTGTTCAAGGGCATACCCGACTTCCGACAGACGCGCATCGCCATGCTGCGCGCCACGACGGTGGAGGAGCTGACGGCTATCATGGAGCAGGCACGAGAGATGATTCATAAGGTGCAGGGCGTGTAGGTCTGCGCAACGTTATCAAAGCAAAAGGGACTCAGTACGATGCGTACTGAGTCCCTTTTGCTTTATGGTCGTATCATTACCACGCACCGGAAACATTATTACCGCGTATCGGAAACATCATTACCCGACTGCGGTAACGGCGTTACCAGGTCGCGGTAATAAGGTTTTGGTGCACTTCTTGCCAGGTTGGTGCACTTCTTGCTCTGGCAAGCGGCAAAGCCGAGCGGAGACAAGTGCA
>ENA-UOJA01001017-UOJA01001017.1-human-gut-metagenome-genome-assembly--contig:-C19-NODE-1017-length-24518-cov-12.829293_pt1 | contig 24518 bp, 27 predicted proteins | sample MGYA00242337_ERZ723884 | MGnify/ENA metagenome assembly ERZ723884
GTGGCTCTGGCCGCGCCGGGGTGGCTGCGGGGGGGGCTGGGGTGCGCCGTGCCGGGGGCTGCGCGGGTTTAGGGTGAGCCTTGCTGGGGGTGCGGTTGATGATGGGTTGGGCGAAGTGGTGACAAATTGTCACCGGTTGAGTATAGGAAAAATACAAAGCGTATAAAATATTTTTGACAAAATTTACAAAATGTCACCATATGGCCCGGTTTGGGGGGTAAAATTGGTACAGTGAAAAAATAAAGAGAGCGCCCGGCGGGTTATCCTGCGCGGGCGTTTGGTATTTATGCGGCAAGTTTTGGAGGGAGGAGCGATGGCGCGGAGATCGGATGCGAGGGATAAGGCGAAGGCTGAATACATCCGGCGGCGGGCTGTTGGGGAAAATATCAACCTGAAAGAATTTGCCGGGGAGATGGGCGCGAACTATGAGAGCTTGCGCCGGTGGAAGGTAAAGGACGGCTGGGAAAAGGACGTGCCGAGAAAGCGCGGCGGGCAGCCGGGAAACACAAACAGCAAGAAAAAGAAAAACGCAAAGGGCAATAAGGGCGGCGGCGCGCCAACGGGAAACAAGAACGCCGAGAAGGACGGAGCGTACAGCGCCGTCTTTTTTGATGCCCTGCCGGAAGCGGACAAGGATTTTTTAAACAAGACACCGACGGGGGCCGTGGAAAACCTGCTGCATGAGTTGAAAGTTTTGCGGTGGCGGGAAAAGAAAATCATTGAGAAAATCCACGAGTATGAGCAGGTGGAGGACGAAGAAACCCTGTACCTGAACGGCACGATGATGGACATGGAGATGAAGGACACGCCGTTTGCAAGAATCCAGAAATTGCAGGAGGCATTGTACAAGGTGCAGGGCCGGGCGGCAACGATTGCCGGTGCGATGCGGCAGGCCGAGGAAAACGACAGGCGGTACGAGCTTGAACGGGAACGGCTGGAACTGGCGAGGATGAAGGCCACGGGCGAGGTTGAGGTTGACGATGCGGAGACGGTGGCGGACGGGGATGCCGAAAATTTAGAGGACGGCTGACGGAAGGCCCGGGGAAACTCCCTCCGGCCCTGCGGGGCCACCTCCCCCGCTGCGGCGGTGGAGGCAGAGACGAGGTGATGCGGTGTGACGCTGTATACGAGCAAGGCGGTGGCCCAGTGGTTGGGGCTGACGGAGAGACGGATACGACAGATGCGTGATGCTGGGATCATACGGGAAACGAAGCCGGGGCTGTATGACATGAAGCCGACGGTACAAGCCTACCTTGCCTATTTGCGGAACAACACGGGCGATTTGAACCAGCAGCGGGCGGAGCTGACGAAAACAAAAAAGGAGCTTGCGAAGCTGGAATTGGACGAGCGCAAGGGAGACTTGCACAGAACCGAGGACATTGAACAGGCGCTGACCACGATGCTGATGAACTTTAGGACAAAGGTCATGAGTATGCCTGCCAAGCTGGCAAAGACGCTGGCGGGCATGAGCGACAACGCCGAGATATACGACTTACTGAAAAAAGAAACGGATGAAGCACTGGACGAGTTGAGCGACTACGACACAGCGTTTGCCGTACAGCAGGAGGGCGCAGACGATGGAAGAACTGACGAAGAACCAGAGTAAACGGTGCCGTGCCTGCGCTTTTGGTGAGGCCGTGAATGAGAGCACGGTGTTCTGCCCATTCGGGCGGTGCGCCACAAAGAGGTTGCAGCGATATGGCAAAAAGAAAAACCATAGCCGTGCCGCCGCAGACAAGGGCGATGCTGGCGAGGGTGGTGGCAAAGCTGAAACCGCCGCCGGCCATGACGTTGAGCCAGTGGGCGGATAAAGAGCGGCGGTTGAGCCAGGGAGCAAGTGCCCTGCCGGGACGGTGGCGAACGGACAAGGCCCCCTACCAGCGCGGCATGATGGACGCAATCAGCGACCCCCATGTGCGCAAGGTGGTTGTGAAAAGCTGTGCGCAGATCGGCAAGACAGATGCGTTGGTGCTGAACACCATCGGTTATTACATGAACTATAACCCCTCCCCCATTATGGTTTTGCAGCCGACGTTGGACATGGGGCAGGGATTCAGCAAGGAGAAGCTAAGCCCGATGCTGCGCGACACGCCCTGCCTGCGCGGACTGGTGGATAACCGCAGCCGGATGAGCGGCAACACGATCTTGCTGAAAAACTACCCCGGCGGGTATTTGGTCATAGTTGGCGCTAATAGCCCGGCCAGCCTTGCGAGCCGACCCATCAAGGTGCTGCTGGCCGATGAGATAGACCGATACCCGGCCAGCGCCGGAACCGAGGGCGACCCGCTATCGCTTGCCGAGAAGCGGCAGACGACCTTTTGGGATAAAAAGCAGGTGTTTGTGAGCACGCCGACGCTGGAACAGACGAGCCGGATCAAGGTGGAGTTTGAGCACAGCACGCAGGAGGAGTTCCAAATCCCATGCCCGAGCTGCGGACACTACCAACCGCTGGTGTGGGCAAATTTGAAGTTTGACCCGGAGAACCCGAAGGACCCGCAGTATGTGTGTGAGCGGTGCGGCGTGGCAGACAGTGAGACGCACTGGAAAAAACAGATGATCCGCGGCGAGTGGGTGGCGAAATGCCCCGGAGAAGCGGCACGCGGGTTCCACTTGACAACGCTTTGCTCGAGCTTTTGCAGCTGGGAGGAAGTAGTTGAAAAGTTTTTGAAGGCAAAGGAACAGCTGAACGCAGGAGACCCGGAGCTGATGAAAACATGGGTGAACACAGAGCTGGGCGAGACGTGGACAGAGCAGGGCGAAACCGTGGAGGAAGCAGACCTGTACGGGCGGCGCGAAGCCTACAAGGCGGATGTGCCGGACGATGTGGTAGTGCTGACTGCCGGAGTAGATACGCAGGATGACCGCTTTGAAGTGGAGGTCGTGGGCTGGGGAGCCGGAAAGGAAAGCTGGGGCATACGCTACCAGAAGATTTACGGGGACCTTTTGAAGGATACGGTGTGGAAAGACCTTGACGAGTTTTTGAACAGAACGTGGTACAAGGCGGACGGCACGCCGATGAAGATCATAGCGACCTGCATGGACAGCGGCGGACACTTCCCCGATGAGGTGCTGCGGTTCTGCAAGGACAGGTGGCACCGGCGCATATTTGCCATTAAAGGCCGCGGCGGTACGGATGTGCCCTACCTGAAAAACCCAACGAAGAACAACCGCGTGAAAGCGCCGCTGTTTACGATTGGCGTTGATACCGGCAAGGGCATTTTGTACCAGCGGTTGAAGGTGAAGATGCCGGGGCCGAACTACTGCCACTTCCCGCAGGGGGAGGCGGCAGGATATGACTACAACTACTTCCGCGGATTGACAGCGGAAAAGATGGTGGTGCGCTACCGCAAGGGGCGGGCTGTGATCGCATGGGAGCTGAAGGGCGACTACAAGCGCAACGAGCCGTTGGACCTGCGGAACTACGCCACGGCGGCGCTGGAAATTACAAACCCGGTGCTGGAAAGCAGCCCAGTGGCAGCCGAGGGGCAGCGTGCCGTGCGGCGCACCGGGCGCAGACAGGTAAGCGGAGGTATTTAAGCTATGGCGGGAATCACGAAGAAAGAAGCGCAGCGGCACCTGGATATATGGCTTGAAGCGGAAGCGCAGATCGCTACCGGGCAGAGCTACCAGATCGGCAGCCGTATGCTGACCCGTGCCGACCTTGCCAGCGTGCGCAAGCAGATCGACTACTGGAATAACAAGGTGGAGCAGGCGGAGGCTGTGGAACAGAACCACGGGCGAAACCGTACCTACCACTTTGTGTACCGGGACCTGTAAGGAGGGGCGGCTATGAAAGCAAAAGTGAGAGCGGTGCGCCGTGCCCCTGCACCGACGCTGACGGCGGTGCGCCGGGCGCAGAACACCGGGTACAGCAACTATGGCGCGAATGTGCAGAAGAAATCCCTGCGCGGGTGGACGTACTACGGCGGTGATGCCAAGCGGGACATTGAGGACAACATAAACACGCTGCGCCAGCGCAGCCGGGATGCCTACATGGGCGTACCGACAGCAACGGCGGCGCTGAAAACGCTGCGCACCAACACGGTGGCGGCGGGCCTGACCCCTACCCCGCAGCTGGACGGCGAGTACCTGCGCATGGATGTGGACAGGATCGCCGAATTGCAGGCAAACATTGTGCGCGAATGGAACCTGTGGGCAAAAAGCCAGATGTGCGACGCGGACGGGCTGGACAACTTTTACCAGCTGCAACAGCTGGCCTACTTATCCGCCCAGATGAACGGTGACGCCTTTGCCCTGCTGCAAACCGAGGACGCACCCGGGATGCCGTACAGTTTGCGGGTACGGCTGATCGAAGCTGACAGAGTATGCAGCCCGAACCTGATGGACGTGCTGACGCCGACGACCATTGACGGGTACAGCGTGCACAGGATCGTGCAGGGCGTGGAGACAGACGAGTGCGGCAAGGTGGTGGCCTACTGGATATGCAGCAGGCACCCGCTGGCGGCAGAGATGCAGGACGGCGCAACGACCTGGACGCGGGTGCAGGCCCGCGGAGACAGGACGGGGCGGCGGAATGTTTTGCACATTATGCAGCGGGAACGAGCCGGGCAGGTGCGCGGCGTGCCGGTGCTGGCCCCGGTGCTGGAAAGCCTGAAGCAGTTGGGACGGTACAGCGACGCCGAGTTGAACGCAGCGGTCATCACGGCGGCCTACACGATCTTTATCGAAAAAGAAGCTGCCGGAGAAGCACCGCCCCTGGGAGAGATGATCCCGGAGGACCAGCTGATCGACGCAGCCGACCCGACGAGCATTGAGCTGGCCCCCGGCGCGGTGGTGGACCTTGCCCCCGGCGAGAAGATGAACGAGACGAAGCCGAGCAGGCCGAACGCAAACTTTGAAGCGTTCTATCGGGCTGTGACAAAGGAGATCAGCGAGGCGCTGGAAATCCCCATTGAAGTGCTGGAAAAGAATTTCAGCACAAGTTACAGCGCGGCGCGCGGTGCGCTGAACGAGTTCTGGCGCACCTGCGAGGTGCAACGCAGTTGGTTTGCGGACAAGTTCTGCCAGCCGATCTACGAAATGTGGATTGATGAAGCGGTGAGCCGCGGGCGCGTGAAAGCGCCGGGCTATTTTACTGACCCGGCGGTTGCCGGCGCATACAGCGCTTGCAAGTGGAACGGCCCGGCGAGAACGAACCTGAACCCCATACAGGAAGTGACCGCCGCTGAAAAGCGCATTGCGCTGGGCATAAGCACGGCTGAGCAGGAAACCGCGCAGATGACGGGCGGAAGCTACACCGCCAACATCCGGCAGCGGAAGATCGAAGCGGAGCAAAAAGCGGAGGTGGACAAGATTGGCAGCGAAGAAACAAAACAAACTGACCAGGCGGGCCGGTAATCACTTTTGGCAGGTAAAGAACATTGCCGGGAATGACGCAGAACTGATTTTGTACGGCACGATCAGCGATAGCAGCTGGTGGGGAGACGAGATCACCCCGAAGCAGTTTATCGACGACATCAAGGGACTTGGCAGCATTGACACGCTGACCGTGCGGATCAACAGCGGCGGCGGCGATGTGTTTGCCGCACAGGCAATCGGCGCACAGATCGACAGCCTTAACAAGGCGGGCACCGAGACGGTATGCCGCATTGACGGGCTGTGCGCGAGTGCAGCCACGATCATTGCGGCGCACTGCAAAAGGACGGTGGCGAACAGCGATGCGCTGTACATGATCCACCTGCCGAGCGTGTGCCTGTGGGATGCCTGCGACGAAAACGACCTGCAAGCGTACCTGAACGAGTTGAAGGCCGTGAAGGACAGCATTTTGCAGCTGTATGCCAAAAAGACCGGGCAGGACATGGATGTGCTGACCGGCTGGATGGAAGATACAAGCTGGTTTACCGCCAACGAAGCCAAGGAGAACGGCTTTATTGACGAGGTGGACGAGGATGCCGAACCGGCCCTGATCGAGAACCGGGCCGGTGCGCTGTTTGTGAACAGCGTGAACACCGGGCTTTGCATGAACGAAGCCCCTGACTATGTGAAAAGCGCCCTGCGCAAGCAGCGGCGCTTTTCTAATACAAAAAACCCGGCGGATGCGCCGGAAAACAAGGAGGAACCCAAAATGGCAGAGAACAAGACCACCGGCGCACCTGCTGCACCGGCCATTACCACCGTGGACGCCCTGCGCACCGCATACCCCGACCTGTGCAACCAGATCGAGAACGCGGCAGCACAGAGCGCCGCAACCGCCGAGCGTGCCCGCATCAAGGACATTGAGGACATGACGGCACCCGGCGACGAGCAGACCGCTTACGACGCCAAGTTTGGCGACAAGCCGCAGGATGCCGCCGCCTACGCTATCGCCTGCATGAAGGCCCAGAAGGCCGCTGGTGCAAAGCACATGGCTGATGCCGAGGACGACGCGGCAAAGAGCGGCGTGAACGGCGTGAAGCAGGAAGAACCCGCGGGCAAACCCAAGGACAGCGGCGAGGACAACGCAATCGCCTGCATCCGCCGCGCTAACAACGTGAAGTAAGGAGGAAGAACTATGGCTATGGACCTTGCTGTGCAGACCTTTAGCACGAAACCCGAGTACCTGATCGCAGGTACGGACATTCGCATTACGACTGCCGTTAAGGAGGCCGGTGCCGCGCTGACCCGCGGCATGGTGGTATGCCTTGCCGACGGCAAGCTGAAGCAGCCCGCCGTTACCGGCAGCGCTGACCCCTATACCGTTGCCACTACCGGCATGTACGGCATTGTGGCTGACGATGCCGCCAATGGCAAAGATGCCGTTGTGTACCTGACCGGCGAATTTTTTGCCGATGCACTGGTACTGCCCGAACACGCCAAGGCCGCAGATGTGGAAATCGCCCTGCGCAACATTGGCATTTTCCTGAAGTGAAAAGAGGAGAAATGAACTATGCCTAACATGGTTGATCTGTACACCCCGCGCACGCTTGCCGAGGTTGTGAAAACCACCCCGCCGGTCCGCACCTTCCTGCGGGACCGTTTTTTTACCAACGTCAAGACCTTCCCCACCGAGCGGGTCGATATTGACATTGTGAAGGGCAACCGCAAGATGGCTGCCTTTATCCACCCGATGGTTGGCGGCGAGATCGTGCAGGCCGAGGGCTACGAGACGAAAAGCTATGCCCCGCCCCTGATCAACCCCGCCACGGTCAGCACCGCAGACAAGCTGCTGGCGCGACTGCCCGGCGAGGACATGTACAGCGGCAAGACCCCGGCAGACCGTGCCGCCGAAAAGCTGATTGAGGAATACAACCAGCTGAACGACATGACGACCCGCCGTGAGGAGTGGATGGCCGCGCAGGTGCTGACCACCGGCCAGCTGAAGGTCAAGGGCAAGGGTGTTGACGAGGTGATCGACTTTGGCCTGACCAACAAGATCACGCTGGCGAGCACCAAGAAGTGGGGTGCTTCCGCTGCCGACATCTGGGGCAACCTGAAGGACTGGAAGCAGCAGGTAAGCCGCAACGGCTTTGCCAACGCAAACATGGTGATCATGGGCAAGGCTGCCGCTGACGCCTTTTTGGCGGATGCGACCATTAAGAACATGCTGGACAACCGCCGCATTGAGATCGGCGCGATCAAGCCCGAGGAGATGGAGGGCGGCCTTACTTACTACGGCCACCTGAACCTGCCCGGCGTGGACATCTACGGCTACGATGAGGTCTATCTGGACGACGAGACGGGCGAGACCAAGCCGCTGATCCCCGACAATGTGGTGCTGATGATCCCGAGTGCTGCGAGCTTTATGCGCGCTTACGGCCTGTGCACCTATCTGGACGATGCCGGGGCATGGCACGAAGCCGAGACGGATCGCATGCTGCGCACCTATGTGGAGCACCGCCCGGACCGCCGCTTTATCGAGTTGCAGACCCACCCGCTGCTGATCCCCGACAAGATCGACAGCTGGTTTGCGGCGACGGTGCTGTAAGGGAAACGAGAGATCGGGCAAGGCTGCCCCTCATCCGGCCCTGCGGGGCCACCTTCCCCCGAGGGGGAAGGCATGGGGAGAAGCTGCCCCCATCCGCCGCCTGCGGGCGGCACCGTCCCCCAAAGGGGAAGGCTTAGGGATGAGAACTTCCTCCCCCGCTGCGGCGGAGGAGGCAGGGAGCGATGAGAACGGCGGAAACAGGGCACCGCACGGAATGTGGCGGACGCGGAGTTATGGCCGGGTGAAGGGATGGTTGGGATGGATTTAGAGCAAGACTACGGGCCGAGCACCGAGCCGGAAGAAAAGATGCTGACGTTCAAGGACTGCGCGGCGGAAGACATTGACAACGTGTTTTTTAACACGAACGAGTTTGCCGACGAGCACACGATCAACGGGAAAAAGCTGCTGGCCGTACTGGACGAAAACACCCTGATGGACCGTAGTGCCCACTGGGAGGGCGGCGCGAAGCAGAGCTTTGACCAGGGGCTGTACAAGGCGGATGCCAAGCTGTTTGTGAAATGCAGGGAGCTGGGCGGCAGGCCGAAGGTGAGCAGCCCGATGATCGTGGACGGGAAAAAGTATCTTGTGGGCAACGTGGACGAGGAAAGCGGCGTGTACAGCGTGGAGCTTGTGAGGGTACGGCAATGAGCGATTTTACCTGGTACGACGCGGGCACAACGACCATTGGCGTGAACGCCGAGGAAGTAAGCCAGCGGTTGGGAGAATTGCGCCGGAAAACCCCGGCGGTCATCAAAGTGGCGGTGAACGCCACGGCGAGAGAGACACGCAAGGAGATGCTGCGGCGCGTTTTGAAACGCTATGCGCTGACCGCCAAGGGCAAGGAACGCGCCAAGGGCCTGAAGCAGAAGGTGAAGGCCACGAACGCCAACCCGGCGGCTGTGCTGTGGATCGGCGGCATCAACGGTGCGCGGGCTGACCTTGCGTACTTCCAGCACCGGGTAACGGTGCCGCACCCGGGTTTGAGCTGGCAGACGGGACCGGCGGTGTTTAAGGCGCGCGTTTTGAGAAGCGGCGGCCTGCATGACCTGGGCGGAGGCCCGATTGAGAGAAACGGCATGACCTTAGGGCAAGGAAGCAAGGGCTTTTTGGCGGAGTTCAAAAGCGGGCATGTGGGCATGATCCAGCGGCACATTGGTGCGGCAAGCGGCGAGACGACGACCAAGAGCGGCGCACGGCGCTGGCGCAGCAAGAGCGGCATTGTGGAAAAAACGCAGACCTACGGCTCCCCTTCCGGCACGGCACAGCACCATACTGTGTGGGAGAAAGAGGATGTGCATGTATACGCTGAAAACACGCTGAACGACAGACTGGAAAAGCAGATCGCCAAAGTGATGGCGAGAGCAGCGAAGGGGTGATGAAAAATGCAGGGTGACAAGATTGCAGGATTTACCACCGCCATGATGCAGGATGCGCTTTGCGACGAGCTGCGAAACCTGTTTGCCGGGCGGAAGTTCAACGGGCAGGGCGGTTTGAAAGCGCTGAAAGTGTTCCGCCAGAATTTGCCCATTGATACGGGACTGGACGAGGACGCCGACACGGACGCTGCGGCCAGCCCCTACATTGTGGTGCTGCTGGAGGGCGGGAAAATATACAACCCGCAGGATGCAAAGGTGGTGAGCGCCACGCTGACCGTGTGCTGCTACGACGAGGGCAACGAGCGCGACGGCTTTAGGGACGTGCAGAACATCCTGGAAGCGATTGAGCAGCACTTTTGCGTGAAGCCGTTTTTTGGCGGTGCGTTTACGGTGCTGAAAGGGCACGAGCATTACTTTGAAGATGCGCTGCAAATGGACGACACATGGCCGTACTATTTTGGCGCGTTGAGCTTTGACGTGACCGTGCCGGTGCCGACGAGCGAAAGCACGTTTGATGAACTGATCTGAAAGGAGGCCGAAGATGACCGAGAAGAAAGAGAAACAGACGGCGCAGAAGCCGGAAGTGGTTGTGTACTGCGGACCGAGCGTGCGCGGGATTGCGAAGCAGTACACCGTGTACCACGGCAGACTGCCGGACGCGCTGGTAAAGTTTTTGGCAAAGCACCCGGCAGCGCAGTGTTTGTGCGTGCCGCTGAACGAGTTTGCCGCGACCCGCGCAGGGCTGAACACCAAGGGATCGCCGCAGGCGACCTTGTACAAAACGATTTTGAACGAACTGTAAGGAGGAAACAAAGATGGCTTACAAACATGGCGTTTATGTGAGTGAGAACGCAACGAGCCTGACCGCCCCTGTGACCGGCAATGCGGGCTTGCAGGTGGTGGTCGGCACTGCCCCCGTGAACACGGTTGCCGACCCGGCGGCTGCTGTGAACGCGCCTGTGCTGGTGAACAGCTATGCCGAAGCTGTGGCCGCTGTTGGCTACAGCGACGACTTTGCCAGCTATACCCTGTGCCAGGCAATCAGCGCGGCATTTCAGGTGATCGGCTGCGGGCCGCTGGTGCTGATCAACGTGCTGGACCCCGCGAAGCACACCACCGCCGTGACCGAAAAGACGGCGCAGGTCAACAACAAGATCGCAGTTGTGGAGGAGAAGGGCATGCTGCTGGACGGTCTGACCGTCAAGGGTGATGCCTCTGCCGTGCTGAAGGCCGGTGAGGACTACACCGCGAGCTTTGACGATGAGGGCAACCTGATGATCGCCCTGATCGGCAGCAAGACGGCGACCACCCTGACCGTGAGTGGCAAGAAGCTGGACCCCAGCAAGGTTACTGCCGCCGACATTGTGGGCAGTGTGGATGCAGGGACCGGCAAGGTGAGCGGCCTTGAAGTGGTGCAGCAGGTCTACCCGAAGCTGGGCATGACGCCGGGCATCCTGCTGGCACCCGGCTTTAGCAAGGATGCCACTGTGGCCGCTGCCTTGCAGGCAAAGACCACGGGCATCAACGGAAGCTTCCGCTGCATCTGCGTGTGCGACGTGGACAGCGGCACGAGCGGTGCCAAGGTGTACACCGACGTCAAGACCAAGAAGGAAGCAAGCGGGCTGAACGGCGCAAACTGCTATGCCGTGTGGCCCTGCGCCAAGGTTGGCACGAAGGTGTACAGCGGCAGCGCCATTGTGGCCGCCGAGATGGCGTATCAGGATGCCAGCAACGACGATGTGCCCAACATGAGCGTGGATAACAAGGCTGTTGCGATCAGCGCTGCGTGCCTTGCCGACGGCACGGAGGTCTATCTTGACCAGGAGCAGGCCAACGTGCTGAACGGCGCAGGTGTTGGCACCTTCCTGAACCTGAACGGCTGGCGGTGCTGGGGCTCTAACACTGCCGCCTACCCCGGCAACACCGACCCCAAGGACCGCTGGATCAACATCCGCCGGTTTATGAACTGGGCAGCGAACACGTTCATTCTGACCTACACGCCGAAGATCGGCCAGGTGATGAACCGCCGCCTGATCGAGAGCATTGTTGACAGCGAGAACATCCGCGGCAACAGCTTTGTTTCCCGTGGAATCTGTGCTGCATACAGCATTGCGTTTATGGACGCCGACAACCCCACCACCGACCTGCTGAACGGCAAGATCGTGTTCCGCCAGAGCATGACACCGTTTACCCCTGCGGAGGAGATCGACGATGTGATCGAGTTTGACCCGGATGCGCTGGCGGATGCGCTGGGCGGCTGATGGCGAGGAGGTAAAGAGTGATGATTTCTAACAACTACATCCCCGAAAAGGTAAACGACTACAACGTTTACCAGGACGGTAACAAGATGATCGGCCTTGCCGCCGAAGTGGAGCTGCCCAGCATCAAGATGAAAACCAGCACCATTGAGGGTGTTGGTGTTGGCGGCGAGATCGACAGCCCGACCATTGGGCAGTTTGAAAGCCTGGAAGCCAAGCTGAAGTTCAACACGCTGTATTCCAGCGCAACGGACCTGATGAACCCGCTGAACACGGTGAACCTGACGCTGCGTGCGGCCCAGCAGGTGTACGACAAGACCGGCGGCTATGCCTTTAAGGGCCTGCGCATTGTGATGGGCGGGCGCGTAAAGGAGTTTAACCCCGGCACCGTGAAGAAGGGCGACGCGATGGACGCCGAGACCACGCTGGAGCTGACCTACTACATGATCGAGGTGGATGGTGAGCAGGTCGTTGAGGTGGACAAGCTGAACGGCGTGTACAAGGTGAACGGCAGCGATATGCTGGCCGGCATTGCCGCGCTGACCTGATGCCTGACGGGGTGAACGGCAGGTAAAGGCGAGGCTGCCCCTCATCCGGCCCTGCGGGGCCACCTTCCCCCCCAAGGGGAAGGCTTGGGGATGCGGGGCGTCGAGGACGCCGCCCCCTACAACGGGGGCTTTGTGTGGGTGGGTTTAGGTGCCCCGCGTGAGGTGCGCGGGGCGGTTATAGATACAAAGCAGGAGCCACCCAGAGATGGGCGGCTTTTTTGAGCAGAAAGGACAATACGATGGACGTTATCAAGCTGGCAAAGCCCTATGTGTTTGAGGGCACGGAGTACGGCGAAATTGACTTGAGCGGCCTTGACAAGCTGACGGTGCAGGATGCCATTGACGCACAGCTGGCACTGACGGGTCAGCCGGGCACGGTGCTCCTGCCGGAGAGAAGCACGGCCTACATTGCGAGACTGTGCGCCAAGGCGGCGGGACTGCCCATTGAATTTTTTGAACTGCTGCCGGTGGGCGCGGCCCGCAAGGTGCGCGGTGCCTTTACCGAGTTTATGACGAGCGACGCAGACGAGGACAAAGGCACGGTGCTGAAACTGAAAGCACCGTACACCTACAAGGGCAAGACCTACATGGAAGTGGACATGAGCGGCGCGGCGGAGCTGACTGTGCTGGATATGGCGCAGGCGGAGAACGAGCTTGCCGCTGCGGGCCATGTGGCCGCAGAACCGGCGCTGGACTACCTGTACTGCTGCCTTATGGCGGCACGCGCCAGCGGCATGGACAAGGAGTTCTTTACCGGGATGCCCCTTGCGGAAGCAACGCACATCAAGAACGCAATGAACGGCAACCGTTTTTTCGAGTAAAGGGCGGCGGCAAGGGACTGCGCAAATGCGCGGTGCGCCTTGCCGGGGCCACGATGACGAGCATTGAGTTTTACTTGAAACTGCCGGTACGGGATTTTATAGAGATCAACAATGAGGTGGCGGCAGAATGGCAAAAACTACGGAATTAGAGCTTGCGATCAAGATTGCGGGCAAGGTTGACCCAAGTTTGCAGGCAGCGATCAGCCAGGCGCAGAAGCAGGTAAGCACGTTGAGCGCTACGCTGGGAACCATTGGCCGTGTAGGATTGGCAACAATGGGCGTGGCCGCGGTGGCTGCCGTGAAAGGCATTGCGGACTGCACCAAGGAAGCGGAAAAATTTGAAAGCCAGATGGCGCCCGTGATCCGCTATGTGGACGGCCTTGCAGACAGCATGGGCAATGTGAGCGACGCAATGGCCGAGAACGGAAAGACGTTCAAGCAGAACCGCGACGAGCTGGCGCGGTACATTCAAGACCTTAGCACAGAGATACCGCGTGACACGGAACAGCTGACACAGATAAGTGCTGCACTGGGCCAAAGCGGAATCGACGTAGACGAGCAGATCAACACGAGCATACTGCGGGATACGGCAAAGAGCGCAACGGCAATGGACTTGGACGACCAGACCGCAGGCAACTACATGGCAAAATGGCAGGTGGCGTTTACAAAAAAAGACGCCGACGGTAACACAACGCAGTTCAGCCATGATGATGTTATGGAGCTGATGGACCAGATCAACTACCTGGCGGCACATAATGCGACCACTGCGCCGGAGGTTGCACAGAGCGTAAACCAAGCGGCGAGTTTTGGACAGATTGCAGGCATTGACCCGGCGGCTACGGCAGCAATAGCAACGGCCATGCAGGCAACCGGCGTTGCAACGGATCGCGTAGGAACGAGTATAACGAGAATTTACACGAACCTTAGCAAAGGCGAAAACGCAACAAAGAAGCAGAAAGAAATGCTGGAAGAACTCGGCTTTACGGCGGAGGGCGTAGCAAAATCGCTGACGACACCGGGGCAAGGCGTTTCGACGCTGCGGAGTATATTTGGCGCAATCAACGAAATGCCGGACGAGAGAAAAGTTGCGGCATTGAGCACCCTGTTTGGACAGTGGGCCATTGAGGGTGGCGCTAAGATCGTAAACAACTTACCGCTGCTGGACAAAACGCTTGCAGAAGTTCAAGACAAGGAAGCCTATACAGGGTCGATGGAGCGAGAGTTCATCATAAATGCCAGCACGAGCGAGAGCATTGGCATGATGACGAGCAATGCGAAGCGTGCGTTGATGCAGGACATCGGTGATGAGTTTTTGCCGGTGAAAAAGCAGTTCAGCCTGCTTGCCATTGACGTGATGAACGGAATCCGGCACAACCTTACGCCGCTGCAAAAGCTTGCAAGCACGCTGGCCGACGTTGCGACGAAAGGCGTGACGGTGCTGGGCGATGCCCTGCAAAGCGCTATGCCATACATCCAGAATGGGCTTGACTACCTGAACCAGAACGGCGAGAAGGTGGCGAAGATACTGGCCGGAGTGGCCGGGGCATTTGCCGCCATGAGCATTGCACCGCAGGCCGAGATGGCCGCCAAGGGCGTGGGCGGTGTGGTGAAGGGCGGAGCCGGGCTGCTGGGCAGCGCCATAAACGTTGTGGCCGGAAACCCGACGGGAAACGCCAAGCAGAGCATCGGATCGGCACTGCTGGGCCGGATCACGGGCGGAGTGGCGAACGCGGGAAGCGCGGTGACGAACGCGCAAAACTTTGTGGCAGCGACGGGAAACACGAGCGGAGCAGGTGTAGGAACGCTGTGGGCCTTGCTGAAAAACAAAATTGCCGGAGGAAACAACGCGGAGCTTTTGCAGCAGGCGGCCATGACGCCGGGGCTTTTGAACTACATGCCGACGATGCGGCAGTCTATTGCGCAGAACCCGATTGTACAGAAAGTGACGGGCACTGTGGGGGCTGTGGCAGGCGGCGTAGGAAACTACCTTGGCGGCGTAGGCACGAGCGCAAAAGGATTTGCAAAGTCGCAGTGGAATTTGGCAGGCGGCATGGCGAACGGCGCCGTTGCAGGAATAAGCGGTATAGGCCAGTTCATCAACGCGGCGGTAGGATTGCCGGGAGCACCTGCAAACCCCGGACAAGGCACAGGAGCAGCACTGGCCGCTGCCGGAAAGCAGATGCTTGGCGGCGCTGGCGGCATGATAACAAACGGAGCAGCAGGACTTGTACAGGCAGTGGCCCCGTTTGCCAGTGCGTTCGGAGGGATCGCCTCGGCAGCGCTGCCGGTGGTGGCGGTGATCGGGTCTATTGTGGCGGCGGTGAGCATACTGGGCGACCACTTGGACGATATACGCGGCATCATTGGAAATGTGTTTGGCGAGAACGGCGTTGCAGTGTTTGACGGATTTTTGAATACCATAACGACGGTGAAGGACAGGATCGTTGGGATATTCAGCCCGGAGAATCTGGCGAGCGCGAAGCAGGCAATTACGGACCTGTTCGGCGGGCAGGACACGGCAATGGGCGCGGGCATGGGCCAGGCGTTCCAGAACGTGGTAAACATCGGGAAAAGCGTTGTGCGCGTATTCCAGCAGATCGCATCGTTCGGAGAATCGACCATCAAGCCGATCTTTGAACAGGTCATAGGGTATCTTGGCACCACATTCATGCCGATGCTTTTGAACATCTTTAACGCGGTGGCACCGCTGGTAAGTCAGGTGATCGCCAACGTGGGCAGCGCGGTCATGGGTGTGGCACGGCTGATAGGCAGTGCGCTACAGGCAGCTTTGCCCGTGATCGAGGGGATCATTACGGCCATAATGGGCGTTGTGAGCGTAGCGGCACCGGCTATATTGAGCGGAATATCCGCTGTGGCGACGACCATTATGCAGGTGGTATCCAGCTTGCAGGGCGTGTTTGACGGACTGATCCAATTTATCACGGGCGTATTTACCGGGAACTGGTCGAGTGCTTGGGAGGGCGTGAAGTCTATCTTTAGCAACGCTTTTTCGGCGCTGGTGGAGCTGTGCAAAATCCCCATCAATGCGGTGATCGGCGTTATCAATGGTGCAATCAACGGCATTAACTCGATCCTTGGCAGCGTGACGACGATACCCGAGTGGGTGCCCGTGGTGGGCGGCAAGGGCTTTAGTATGCAGCTGCCGACCATACCCATGCTGGCAAAGGGCGGATTTACCGACGGCGTGAGCATTGCCGGTGAAGCGGGCACGGAAGCAGTTATCAGCTTTGACCCGAGCGTGCGCAGCGCCAACATTGCGAACTGGCAGAAGGCCGGACAAATGCTGGGCGTTGACCCGGTGCAGGCGGCCAGTGTGGCCGGTGCGGGAAGCCTGACAACGGACCGTGTGGAGGTTGCCGACATTGGCGGCGGCTCCCATGCCCCCGGCGGAACCACGACGGTGGGCGGCGGCAGCTTTACGTTCAGCCCGAAGATCACAATACAGGGCAACGCCGACTACAACGTGATGATGAATGCCATGATGGACGCGAAAGACCAGTTTGAACAGTGGTTCAACGAGATGATGCGCAAGCAGCAGCGCACGGCATACGCCAGGTAAGAGGTGGAGAAGATGAGCTATACGACGATCAGCGGCGACACATGGGACGGCATTGCCAAAACGGTGTACGGCGCAGAGCGGTACGCCGATTACCTGATGCAGCAGAATCCAACGAAGATCAACGTTTTCCGATTTGATGCAGGGGTGGTGCTTGCCGCCCCTGCCCTGCCGGAAGAAAAGAGTGGCTTTTTGCCGCCGTGGAAATTTGAGGGATAAGCTATGGCAACGAGCGTAAAGGCAAGGCGCACAGAGATAAGCCTTTGGTACAACAGCACGCCGATCAGCGAGGAAGTGGGGCCGGACGTTGAAAGCATTACCTACACGGACTGCGCCAGCGATACATGCGACAGTGTGGATATACAGATCAATGCCAGGGACGGGAAATGGCTGAACAGCTGGTTCCCACAAAAGGGCGCAACGCTGCACCCGAAAGTGAACGGACTTGACTGGAATGTGCAGAATGACCGCTTTACCATGGATTGCGGCCTGTTCGTGCTGGATGATGTGCAGTACAGCGATGCCCCGGGCACTATGACGCTGGGCGGCGTGAGCAAGCCGAGCGACACGGATTTTAGCGAGCGCGAACGAACGGACGTTTGGAAAAACACCAGCATACAGCAGATCGGCGCGACCGTTGCCGGACGGTACGGGCTGGGCTTTGCCTACGACGGCGACGACCACGAGATTGAAAAGCGCGAGCAGAACGAGAGCGACAGCGAGTTTTACCAAAAGCTGTGCAAGGACTACGGCCTTGTTTTGAAAGTGTATGCAAAACGGCTGTGGGTGTACGACCGCGAGAAGTACAAGGGAAAGCGGGCGGTGCAGGATGTGCCGCGCACGGCCATGAAGCCGGGCAGCTTTACCTACACAACGACCATGGCGGGCACCTACACAGGCGGCAGCTTTGCCTACACAGACCAGGACAAGGACATTGATATTACCGCAAGCGTAGGCGGCGGAACGAGAACCAAGAGCCTGAACCAGTACGCCAGCAGCGTTGCGGATGCTGCGGCGCAGCTGGTGGCAGCCCTGAACGACGCTAACCACGGAAGCCGAAAAATCAGCTTTACGATTGGCGGCAACTTTGAAATTTTTGCAGGAAACAACGTGCGGATCGGTGGATTTGGGCCGGAGATAGACGGCAAATATTTTGTGGATAAAACGACGCGGACGATCGACCGCAACGGATTTACCTGCAAGATAGAAGCCAGCGGGATTGACGACCCGTTTTATGCGTGGCAGGTGGGCGGCAGCATCCAGATACACGAAAAGACCGCCAGCAGCACCGCCACGAAGTACGACAGCACCTACGAGACGACGAAACCGGCAGCCAGTGCCGCCAGCACGACGGCAGCGGCCAGTGCGGGAACGACAGCCGGAACCGGCGGACGCGCCGTGAGCCTTAAAAACTGCCCGCTGTATTACACAAGCACTGTGAAAACAAAGACAACAACGGTGAGCGGCACTTATTACCTGTATGACGGAACACTTGTGGCGGGACGCTACCGCATAACGAACACAAAGAGCCGGTGCGGCAAGCTGCCTATGGGCAAGAACGTAACGGGCTGGGTGGACGCAAGCTATATCAAGTGAGGTGATGCAGAATGGCAACGGCACCGCAGGTGCGGACAGGCCGGGTAAGCAGCATCGACTACAAGCACGGCACATACAAGGTGGTGTTTGCGGACCGAGGAAGCGTAAGCTGCACCATCAATGCGCAATCCAACGGAGAATACAAGATGCCGGAGATCGGGCAGACGGTGAGCTGTACGATGAACGGAAATGGCACGGTGGCGGGCGCGACCCTTGGCACGGTATGGAACCAGAGCAACCAGCCTGCCGAGGGGTACAAGGGGTTGTACCGCAAGGAGTATGGCCGGGTGAACGGTGACAGCTACGAGCGGTACGATGCAAACACCGGCGAGTATACGCAGTATTGCCGCAAGAAAACCGGGCGCAATTCCAACGGCGTGATCTATGACGAGTGCAAGGGAGCCTACACGGCCAGGAGCGGCGGCGCTATGACGCTGCGAAGCACCGGGGCCAGTGTGGGCATTACCGCAGCAAGCGGTGTGGGAATAACCGCCGGTGCGGCGGTGGACCTGCAAGCGACGACTTATGCCAGCGTGACAGCGGGCACAATGTACAACGTGGAGTGCGGCACGGACTACACCATGACGGTAGGCGGCAAAGGAACCGTGGAGATCACGGGAGCCTACTTTGAAAAATGCCTTGCCGCCCGGCGGCTGGTGGTGGACGGAGCGGACACGGAGAGCTACAACGGCGTGATACAGCGGTACTACAATGCGAAGCTGACCGAGGAGGTAAGCGCAGATTGGAAGGTGACGGTGGAAGCGAAAGTTGAGCGCGAAGTGACCGGCGATGTAAAGCACACCGTAACAGGCAACGTAACACAGAACATTGAGGGCGATGTGACCCAGACTGTGAACGGCAATGTGACGCTGACGGTGGGCGGCGCAACCATAACCATAAGCAGCGGCGGCGATGTGAGCGTTAGTGCGCCGAACGTGACGGTGGACGGCGCTGCCGGAGATGTGAAGGTGGACGGAGTAAGCCTGGTACACCACAAGCACAAGGACGGCGGACAGGGCGAGCCGGAGAAAGGATAACGGGCGGTGATGGGGAGAACTCCCTCCGGCCCTGCGGGGCCACCTCCCCCGCTGCGGCAGATGAGGCAAGAGTTAGAAAGGGGGCGACAAGCAGATGATCGGGACACTGGGGAATGTGGTGTTCAGCGTGAGCAGCAACCGGGTGTTGACGCCGACGGGGATCAGCGGCACGAGCGGGAGCGATTGGGGCAGCCATGACGTTGTGCACGGTAAAGTGCGCAGCGAGTGGGTGGGGCCGAAATGCAAGACCTACAAGTTTGACATGACCTTGCGGGCGCAGGACGGCGTGCCGCCGCGCCGGACGCTGAACCAGTTGCAGCAGATGGCGGAGAGCGCCAACGCCTACTACTTTGTGCTGGGCGGCCAGCCGATGGCAGACAACCCGTTTAAGATCACGAGCCTTAGCGACGAGTGGGGTGCGGTGCTGCACGGCGGGGCGCTGATCGAGTGCAAGGTGAGCATTGAGTTGGAGGAATACTTATGATCGACACCGAAAACACAGAGATCATTTTGCAGGCGGGCCGGGCCGACGACAGCACCGCCGCCGATGTGCAGCGGTGCTTGAAGATGCTGTACAGCGCACACCCGGGAGAGCAGGCGCTTGACCGGGATTTTGGCATAGACCGGGAACCGCTGGGACTGCCCATGAGCAGCGCCAAAGCCCTGATGGCCGCCGAGTTTGTGGCGAAAACAGCGCGGTATGAGCCGAGGGCACGGGTACTGCGGGTGGACTGGAACGAAAGCAATTTAGCCGAGGGAATCTTGATACCGAAGGTGGTGGTAGAAATTGTCTAAGATCGCAGAACTGGCGAACGCGCCGGAAGTGAGCTTTATCGGATACCTGACGCTGGACGAAGTAAAGCAGATGGTAAGCGATTGGTACAACGAGAAGTACAAGGAGCTGACCGGCACAGCCCCGGTGCTGGGAGATGCCGCGCCGGAAAAGCTGCTGCAATATGCCATTGCCATGCTGGGCGGGCAGACGCTGCAATACATCCAGGACAAGGGCAACGGCGAACTGCTGGCAACGAGCTACGGCGGCTACCTGGACCAGCTGGCGGCAAACCTGGGCGTTACGCGCAAGCCTGCCGACAGAGCGACGGTGACGCTGCGGTTTACGCTGGCGGACACGAGAAACAATGCCGTGGGCATACCAGCCGGTACGCGGGTGCGCACAGAAAACAGCCTGTACTTTAACACGCTGGACTATGCCGAGGTGAAAGCCGGAGAGCTGACAGCGGATGTGCTGGCACAGGCGCAGGAAGCGGGAGCCGAGAGCAACGGGATCGAAACTGGCGCGATCAACACGCTGGTTGACCCCATCCCCTACATGGCGAGCGTGACAAACATTGAAGCCAGCCACGGCGGCACGGATGTGGAGGACGACGACACATTGAGTGAGCGCGTGTTCCGGGCACCGAGCGTATTTAGCTGCGCAGGCCCGGCGGATGCCTATGTGTATTATGCCAAGGCGTGGCGCAACGATGTGGCGGATGTGAAGATTGACAGCCCTGAACCGTGCGAGGTGGACATTTACTTTTTGCTGGGCGACGACGGCAGACTGCCGACGGGCACAGAGCTGAAAGAGATGCAGGCATACTTTGCCGACGAGGACAAAGTAAAGCGCCCACTGACCGACAAGGTCGTGTGCAAGGCCCCGGTGGAGATCGGGTACGGCATTGACCTGACATACTACATTGCCAGCAGTGACCGCAACAACGTGGCCGCCATACAGGAAGCCGTGAGCGCCGCAGTGGAAAGCTACAAGGCATGGCAGCGCAAACTGGGCCGGGATATTAACCCGACAGAGCTGATCGCCGCGGTGCGCGGTGCTGGGGCCAAGAGGGTGAAACTGAAAGCCCCGGCGGATACCGTGGTGAGCGCGGCAGCCATTGCACGGTGCGACAGCGAAACCGTGAACTACGGAGGGCTGGAAGATGATTAGTCTGCGGCAAGCGAAGCTGACGGACGCGATACCGGCAACGCTGGCGGCGCAGCCGTGGGCGCAGGCTTTGGCCTACGCCGAATGGCGGATGCGCGGCCTGCTGCTGGAATACGCGCAGGACAGCCAGATATACACAGCGCTGGACACATGCCCGGAAATGGTGCTGGATGCGCTGGCCGTAAGCTGGAAGGTGGACTGGTACGATACCACCTACCCGGTAGAGATCAAGCGCAGCATTATCAAAAATAGTATGGCCGTGCGCCGGTATATGGGCACGGCATGGAGCGCAAAAAAGGCACTGGGCGACGTGTGGCAGGACAGCGACATTGAGGAATGGTTCGACTACGGCGGAGAGCCGGGGCGGTTCCGCGTGGTGTGCAACGTGACGGACCCAACCGTTACCGCACAGGCGGAAACCATAGAGAACAACGTGATGCTGTACAAGCGGGAAAGCGCCCACCTGGACAGCATCAGCTTTATGGTGCGCCACGGTATACAGATTGGAGCAGTATACGAAGCGTACAAATACGATGTGCCGCGGTGCGGGATGATCAGCTGCGGCACATGGCCGCGCCGCGCCACGTTGGGCAGAACCGAGGGGGCCGGGCTGGTGCTGACACCGACGGCGGACGCCTTTGCGGCGGAGGTGCCAATCTGCGGCACACTGCCATACCCTGCCACGCTGGGCCGCACAGAGAACGCCGCGCTGGCCGTGGAGCCTGCGGCAGACGCTTACCTTGCCACGAACCCGGAAGCGGGCGCGGGAGACAGGAGCGGCACGGTGCCGCGCATTGCGACGATTGGCTATGCCGGACAGAGCGGTGCGCAGATCGCCCCGGAGGTGGGCGCTTACAAGGTTACCCCGGTACGAAGCGGCCAACGGCGCTGCGGGCATACCGTGGTGAAGAAATCGTGAGGAAAGGAGGGGTAAAGGATGGCGTTTTTTACCGAAGATTTTCTGAACGCAAGACGGGCGGACCTGCTGCGCAGTGTGCAGCGGTTCCAGTACCAGATCAACGGCGGAAGCTGGCGGGATGGTGAGATCAACAGCAAAAGCGTTGTGGGCAACGCTGTGATGGTATTCGTCAATGTGCCGAGTTCCGGCGCGGCGGATACCATTACCGGCGTGCGCGTGTACGACAACAACGACAAGCTGGCCGGACAGCAGGCCGTGAGCGTGAAGCGGACGAGCGTAAACGCGGCGCTGCTGCGCTTTGTGTTCCCGCTGACGGAAGCCAGCGCGGCAACGAGATGAAAGAGAGGTGAACGACTATGTATGAACGCACATTCTGGCTGGACCATGTAGAGGACCAGAGCGGTGAGGTGATCCAGGAGGGCACGCCGCTGGACCAGGCGCACTTCAACAAAATGGAGGTGGGCATTGAGGATGCGAACCTTGCGCACAAGATCGTGATGATCTTTGCGCGGTGGATCGAGCGCAGGCTTGCCGACATTGAGGGCACCAGCGGGACCCACACCACTGACATTGCCGGGATCAAGGCAAAGGACACGGCGCAGGACGGACGCCTGACGGCGCTGGAAAGCGAGACTGCGGCAGAGGTGAAGGAAGTGACCCTGACCGCCAACAGCAACCCGTGGCCGTTTTGCAACGATGACAAGAACGTGATCCTGACTACTGTGCGCAAGAACACGAACTACACGGTGGATGTGTACGTTAAGGGCGTGGCAGACGGACGGCTGGGCGACATTACCGTGAGCGGCAAGGGCACGAACAGCTTTAAGGTGCGCCACGACGGCAGCGCCAAGACCGTGGTGCTGACTTTGAAAATTACGGGAGGTATGAAGTGATGAAAGTTACCGAACTGAACGAGGGCAAGAAGATCGCCTACGCGGTGAAGAAAACCGTGCTGACGCTGGACGGCGGGCGCATTGCGCTGGACTTGCAGAAGTACCAGAAGGACTACCCCGTTACGCTGGACTTTATGACCGACGGCGAGGGCAACCTGCTGATGAACGCTTTTGACAGCCTGCGTGCCTATGTGGCGGAAATCCGCCTGCCTGCCTACGAAACCGAAACCGTGGAGGTTGAGGACGAGGACGCAAAGGACAGCACCGAGGAAGCAGCCGAAGATACCACCCCGGCGGACGAGCAGGCCGCCGCCGAGGAAGCGGGCGTGACAGAGGACGAGCAGCAGGAGCAGGCCGCCGAGCCTGCGACGATGGCCGAAAAGCAGACCAAGACTGTGACCCGCCGCCTGCCGCTGGACATGAGCAAAGTGGAACTTGACCTGTTTGCCATTGACGGCATTTACATTAACCAGCTGGACGGCGAGTTTTAAGGAGGAATGAGAGATGGCTAACAACTTTGATGCAATGCGCATGGCCGTGCAGGCCGTGTTCCCCACGAATGATGTGCTGATGGACGACAAGGACGAGCCGAGCGTTATGGTGTACATCCCGGCGTTCCGCCTGTGCGATGTGCTTTCGACCAGCGACACGAGCGTGCACCCGGCGTTCCGCATGAACGGCAAGGAGATTGCAGGCTTCTACATGGGCAAGTACCAGACGAAGCACTACAATGGCCGCGCCTACAGCCTGCCCGCGCAGGACCCCGCCAACAGCCAGAACTACGACCAGTTCCGCCAGCAGGCCGCCGCCAAGGGCGCGGGCTGGCATGAGACGACCAACGCCGAGTGGGCCGCCATTGCGCTGTGGTGCCACAAGAACAGCTGTGAGCCGAAAGGCAACAATAACTACGGCAAGGACACCAGCGAAAGCGGGTACATTGCCGTACCTGCGCCGGGCGTGCAGGACAACAACAAGACCGCCCGCGTGCTGACCGGCACCGGTCCTATCACTTGGAGCCACAACGGCAAGATGGACGGCATCTTTGATATGAACGGCAATGTCTGGGAGTGGGTCACGGGGCTGCGCCTTGTGGCGGGCGAGTTGCAGATCCTTGCCGACAACGATGCCGCGGACAACAGCGCAGACCTTAGTGCAAGCTCCGCCGCGTGGAAGGCTATCAAGGCAAGCGACGGCAGCCTGATCACCCCGGACGGCAGCGGCACGACAGAGGGCAGCGTGAAGCTGAACATGACAAGATCGCATTGGGAATGGGATACAACGATTGCTGACAAGAAGGATGAAGGCAGATATGCTACGTTCGCCAGTACGACTGCCGCCGCCAGCATCGGCGATGCCGCAAAGCTGCTGCTGATGGCCCTTGCCCTGATGCCGGACACCGCGCTGACGGGCACCGGCATTGATGCTACCTACGGCGGCGATGGATTCTGGGCAAATAACGGTGCCGCGGAGCGGTGCCCGCGTCGCGGCGGCGACTGGAGCAATGGCGGCCGTGCGGGCGTGTTCAGCTTGTACCTGAGCAGCCCGCGCTCGGATACCTACTGGGCCGTTGGCGGGCGCTGCGCTTTTGTAAAGCAGTAAGCTGGACCCTGATGCGCTGGTGTCTGCG